>CEUM01040494.1_pt1 | contig 29155 bp, 23 predicted proteins | sample 356421 | NCBI WGS metagenome assembly CEUM01 (sample SAMEA2622716, study PRJEB7988) | marine metagenome | biome: marine biome (ENVO:00000447); feature: surface water layer (ENVO:00002042); material: "saline water (ENVO:00002010), including plankton (ENVO:xxxxxxxx)" | depth 5 m
AGCATCCGTGGCTTCGGTGAAGCGCCCGCCCCATTGGATGTTCTGTGCGGGCGGGTTGCTGGACTTGCTGTTGGAAGCGTCTGACATGGTGAATCCTGTACGGGTAATTTACACTCGGCCAAAGCGGGTTTGGCTTATACTGATTGGAATGCTTCGTCTGTTTCCAGGTGACCGCGAAGCGCCAAAATGCGAAGCCGCGAGTATATCACGCAGCCATTGACAAGCCATAAGGACCCACCACGGAATGAGCAAGTCGGTAAAAGCCCACCCGGAGCAGGAGGAAACCTTCTTCCTGCCGGATCTCTGCGATCGCCAGTCGGTGTTCTTTCTGGTGATCATCGCCGAGTTGTTTTCACTGGTCATTGTCATGGTGGACAGCAGCCTGTTCGGCTTTGACTGGATGCAGTTGGGGCTGGTGTCCCTGTTTGTGCAGTGGGTGGCCCTGTCCAGCGCCGGGATTCTGTGCAAACTGCGGGGCTATCTGCGTACCTTGCCCCAGCAGCGGGCGGTGTTGATCAGCTATCTGCTGATACCGGCCAATACCTGGATCATGAGCGCCATCAGCCAAACCTGGTTCAGCTTCAACCCCAACCAAACCATTGCGGGAATTCTGTTTTCCAACCCGGTGCTTACCCATGTGGCCATTGCCGCCATCATCGGCGGCCTGGTGATCCGCTACTTTTACCTGCAGGCCATGCTGATTGCCCGCCGCCAGTCTGAATTGCTGCACCGCATACAGGCCCTGCAATCCCGCATTCGCCCCCATTTTCTGTTCAACAGCATGAACATCATTGCCAGCCTTATCGAAACCGATCCGCGCACGGCGGAAACCGTGGTGGAGGATCTGTCGGCCCTGTTTCGTGCCAGTCTCAACCATGTGGGCAATCAGGTGCCGCTGAATGAAGAGATCGACCTTTGCAACAAGTACCTGAATATCGAGAAGCTGCGGCTGGGCAAGCGGCTGGATGTGCAGTGGGAGATCCGTAGCGTACCGCAGCAGGTGCGCATCCCCCTGTTGACCCTGCAGCCCCTGCTGGAAAATGCGGTACTGCACGGTGTGCAGCCCCTGCCGCAGGGCGGTATCGTGGAAATCCTGGCCAGTTATTCCCATGGGGTGTTCGAGATCACCATCACCAACCCCTATGTGGCGAAAGCCGGTGTTATGGAGCCCCATGGCAACCGCATGGCGCTGGAGAATACCCGCAACCGTCTGGCGGCCTTGTACGGTGATCGTGCCAAGCTGACCGGTTACGCCGAAGGTAATCGCTACATCACCCGGCTTTCCTACCCCTACCCGGTAACGAATACCGCCAAGTGACCTGTGAGATCTGGGAATTCATGGCTATTTGTGGTCTTTAAAGTATACAAAACACCCAAAAAGGTTGAAGTGGTGCTCTATTCTCAGGGCGGTTCCATGCTAAGGTTACAGGTATGGCGATGATTAAATCACCTGAGTCGCGCACCTGAAAAACCAGAACAATAAGAGAAGTGTGGCCCGATGATCCGAGTGTTGATATGTGATGATGAGCCTCTGGCCCGTGACCGGTTACGGCGTATGCTGGAGAAGGTGCCGGCAACCCTGTGCGTGGGGGAGGCGGAAAACGGTCAGGAACTCCTGGAAATGGTACCCAAGGTCTACCCGGACCTGATTCTGCTGGATATCCGCATGCCTGGCATGGATGGTCTGCAGGCCGCATCCCGCCTCAGTGACAGCGACAGCCCCCCCGCCATCATCTTCTGTACCGCCTACGATGAACACGCCATTGAGGCTTTCAAGGTGAATGCGGTGGATTACCTCATGAAACCGGTACGGCAGGATGATCTGGAGGCAGCCCTCAACAAGGCCGGCCGCATCAACAAGGCACAGATGAATGCCGTACGCCGGGAGCTGGGGGACGACAGCGATCCCGACAACAAGGAAAGGGAATACATCAGCGCCCGCAGCCGGCGCGGTATCGAGCTGATCCCGGTGGCGGATGTGCGCTACTTCCTGGCCGATCAGAAGTACGTCACAGTGCGTCACAGCCAGGGGGAAACCCTGCTGGATGAAACCCTCAAGGATCTGGAAACGGAGTTTGGTGACCGCTTTCTGCGCATACATCGCAACGCGCTGGTGGCGCTGGATTACGTGGAGGGCATGGAGCACAAGGGCAACCAGTACCAGCTGCGTATTCAGGGCATTGATGAGCGCCTCACAGTGAGCCGCCGCCACGCCTCAGCGGTCAAGAAGCTGCTTCAAAGCCTTTGATGTGATAGGGTTGCGCCATTGCAAGCAAGGCGGTAACCCATGACAGAACAAGCACCCCGCGATGTGATTCGCATAGCCACCCGAAAAAGTCCTCTGGCCCTGTGGCAGGCCGAATTCGTAAAACATCAACTGGAACAGGCGCACCCCGGGCTCAGTGTGGAATTGCTGGGCATCAAGACCCGTGGCGACATCATATTGGATACGCCACTGGCCAAGGTGGGTGGTAAAGGCCTGTTTGTCAAAGAGCTGGAAGTGGCCATGCTGGAGAAGCGGGCGGATATCGCGGTGCACTCCATGAAAGACGTGCCGGTGGAGTTTCCCGATGGCTTGGGCCTGGCGGTGATTTGCGAGCGGGAAGATCCCCGCGATGCCTTTGTCTCAAACCATTATGACAGCATTGATGACCTGCCGCAGGGCGCGGTGCTGGGAACCTGCAGCCTGCGCCGCCAGGCTCAGGTACGGGAGCGCCGCCCTGACCTGAAGATCGTGGATCTGCGCGGCAATGTAAATTCGCGCCTGGCAAAGCTGGATGACGGCCAGTTTGATGCCATCATTCTGGCCGCCGCCGGCCTCAAACGGCTGGGCTTTGATGACCGTATTCGGCGGGCCATGCCTCCGGAGGAAAGCCTGCCGGCAGTGGGGCAGGGTGCCGTGGGCATTGAATGCCGCCTGGACGATGTGCGCACTATTGAATTTCTGCAATGCCTTAAACACGACGACACCACCACCCGGGTGCTGGCGGAGCGTGCCATGAACAATCGCCTGGAAGGTGGTTGCCAGGTGCCCATAGCAGGATATTCGTTGCTCGATGGCGACCAGATCTGGTTGCGTGGGCTGGTGGGGGAGCCGGATGGGTCCAGGATTGTACGCCACGAGGTCCGTGGTCACCGGGACCAGGCGGAAGCCCTGGGGCGTGAACTGGGGGAAGCATTATTGCAGCAGGGGGCCGGCGACATCCTGACGCGGCTCTATCACCAGGCGCAGCCGTGACCCCGGCAGGCCCTTTGAGTGAGGCCGTGGTGCTGGTGACCCGTCCCCGGGACCAGGCGGAGGCCCTCACAGATTCCCTGCAACAGGCTGGTGCCCGGGTCATTGAGCTGCCCACACTGGACATTGAACCCCTTGAAATCGGCCCCCGGCAGCGTGCTCTGGTTCTGGATCTGGATCAGTATGCCCATGTGATCTGCGTGTCGCCCAATGCGGCCCGCCTGGGGCTGGAGGTGCTGGCCGACTATTGGCCCCAATGGCCGGTACAACAGCAATGGGCGGCAGTGGGCCCCGCCACCGGTGCCGCCATGTCCGGTTGGGGACTGAATCTGAAGGTGGCCCAGCAGGGTGCAACCAGCGAAACCCTGCTGGACTGGCCCGAGTTGCAGCACCTGACCGGTCAGCGGGTGTTGATCCTGCGCGGTGATGGCGGCCGCGAAACCCTGGCCGAAACCTTACGCCGGCGGGGAGCCCGGGTGGACTATCTGGAACTCTACCGGCGCATCAAACCCAGCGCCGATGTCACGCCGCTGCTGCAGGCCCTGCAGCAGCAAGGGCTTATTCTAACCGTGACAAGCGGTGATGGATTACGTAATCTCATGGCCATGGTGGGGGAAGCTGTGGCCCAGCTGCAGCAATGTCCTCTGGTGGTGGTGAGCGCACGGCTGGCGCAGTTTGCCCGCGAACAGGGGTTCCTTGATGTATGGCAGGCAAACAGTCCGGCCGCCTCTGATATGATTCAGGCTATTACCGCCATTCAACAACGGGAATGATAAGGCGTACAGGAATTCCATGACCGAACACAACCAGGGCGAGAACCCGGATCAAGACACCAACAAACCAGCAACGTCCACCTCCGTGGTCGCCTCCACTGCTCCCCCCTCCGTTCAGGATAAAATAAAGCGCGCCAAGCCGGCGCCGGTGCAGGCCCGGCTGGGCTGGTTGCCGCGCACGGTACTGGCGCTGAGCCTGTTGCTGGCGGTAGCTGCCGCAGCCCTGGTGGGCTACCAGTTCTACCTGTTCCAGCAGGAGAAGATCCAACTGCTTGCCGATCGCGAAGCACTCAATGCCACCTTGCAATCCCGTGCCGGCCGGCTCGACAAGCTGGAAGGGGATATCACCCAACTGACCCAGCAGCTCAAGCAGGAACGGGATGCGCTGAAAAGTGCCAACCAGAACCGGGAGCTGCTGCAATCGCGCATTTCAGTGCTGGAAAAAGACATTGCCGCCATCAGCGGTGCCCACCGCATCGACTGGATGCTGCGGGAGGTGGAACACTTCATTACCGTGGCGGAGCAGCGCCTGACCCTGTTGGGGGATGCCCGCGGCGCCTTGGCCCTGCTGCAGGAGGCAGACGATATTGTCCGCGCCATGCAGGAACCCAGTGCCCGACCCCTGCGCGAAGCCCTGGTGCGGGATGTGCACAAACTCAAGCTGGCAGCGGACACCAATGTGGATGTGGAAGGCATCTTTCTGCGCCTGAGTGCGCTCAGTGACCGGGTGGTGAAACTGGGCATTCCCAGCTTCGAGTTGAAGCAGGAGCCGCTGCAGCCGCAAGCGGGGGAAGCGTTACCGGAGGAAGGGCTGGCGTTGTTCTGGTATCGCTTCAAGCGTTTCCTGAGCTCGCTCTATGATTACCAGAAGCATCCCAAGGGGCGGCCCATCACCCTCACGGAGGATCGTGAATTTCTGGCCCGCAACGTTATCATGTTGCTGCAGCAGGCGCAGCTTGCCTTGCTGCGGGGCGATAACGAAGCCTATCGGGTGAGCCTCACCGGGGCCCGGGAGCGGGTGGAAATGTACATCCAGCAGCGCACCGGCGAAACCCAGTTTTTTGTCGCCGAGTTGAGTGAATTGCTGTCGGTCAAGCTGCGGCCGGCGCTGCCCACCATCGAAGAATCCACCCGCGCGGTGCGGGTGTTTCGGGATTACTGGAACAAGGAAAAACTGATTCGGGAGCAACAGGCGCTTAAGCTTGAACAGCAGTCAGCCGGCCAGGAGGCGTCCCGGTGAGTGCGCTGTTGAATTTACTGCGTATTAAAGGCTCCACCATTATGTTCCTGGTGATGGGCAGCCTGGTGGGGGCGCTGTTTTTCAAGGCGGTGGCCAAGGATCCCGGTTACATCCTGCTGGCCCATGGCAAGCATACCTTCGAAACCAGTCTGCTGGTGGGGGTGCTGGTGATCATCCTGCTGGCTTGCGCTGGTTATTGGCTGGTGGTGATGTTACGGCGCTTGCTGCGCCTGCAATGGTTTCGCAGCAACCACAACCGGCTCACCACCGACGGTTTGATCGCCTTGGCGCAGGGGGATTGGAGCAACGCGGAAAAGCTGCTGGCCAAGGCCGCCCGCGGCAACGATGTACCCCTGATCAATTATCTCACTGCCGCCCAGGCGGCCCATGAGCAGGGCAGGGAAGATGAACGGGACAACTATTTGCGCCTGGCCCATGAAACCACCAAAGGCGCCGATGCGGCGGTGAGCCTCACCAAAGCCCGCCTGCAATACCAAAGCGGCCACTGGGAAGAGTGCCTGGCCACCCTCATGAAACTATCCCGTGAGCCGAAATCCCCCAGCTACCCCTACGTGGTCAAAATGCTGTCCAAGGTCTATCTGGAACTGGAAGACTGGGAAAGCCTGCGTGAATTGCTGCCGGCCATGAAAAAGCACAAGCTGGTGAGCCAGGACGAGTTCGGCCGCCTGGCGCGGGCCTGTTACGAGGGCAAGTTGAAGCGGGCCTTGCGCGGGGAAACCGACGCCGACAGGCAGCGCAACCTGAAGGATGCCTGGCATCAGGTCCCCAAGAAGTTCCATACGGAACCGTCCCTGGTAAAAATCTATGCCGATGCACTCATTGCGGCGGACGCGCCGGTGGATGCGGAGCGGGTCATTACCGACCTGCTGCGCAAGAACTGGGATGATGGCCTGGTGCAGGTTTATGGGCGTATCAGTGGCGGGGATGTGGAAAAGCAGTTCCTATGGTGTGAAAACTGGCTCAAGGAGCGTCCCAATAATCCCATGTTATTGTTGACCATGGGGCGCCTGAGTCTGCAGCGTAAGGACTGGGAAGGGGCAAAAGGCTATTTTGAAGCCAGCCTGCGTTCCCGCAAGAGTGCCCAGGCCTATGGTGAGCTGGGGCGTTTGCTCAGCCATCTGGGTGATCATCAAGCCAGTAACGAGCATTTCCAGTCCGGATTGGCGCTGATAGCGGAGCGCCTGCCGGACCTGCCCATGCCGAATCCTGAATAGCCCCATGGCCTGCCGGTGGCCGGCACCTATGTGGATTCCTGCGATACCGACTAAACTCAAGGTGTGGCAGGAGGAAAGGCACATGACGAAGAATACAGGGAGGCTACCGCCATGGGTGGGCGGTGTCGTGGCCGCCGTAGTGGTCAGTGGTGTGGTGGTGTGGTTGACCCAGAGGGCCTTTTTAACGGTTTGGAGTGCCTGGCTCGCCGGCAGTATCCTGTTCAGTGGGGCGTACATGGGGCTGTGGCGCTGGGCCGGTTCCCGGGTTCGTCAGCCGGCGCCTGAATTCAGATCCACCGCTGCCAGCGGGTCCCCTGATGATTCCGCCCATGTTATTTCCCGGCAAACCAGCCGCATGGCCATTGGCTCGGCGGAGGTGTCCTTTTTGGTGGATCGCTTGCATGAGTCAGTGGATCGCAATCGTCAGAGTGCGGATGATATTGCCAGCGCTGCCGAGCAATTGACGCAAACCACCGTCGCCATTTCCCAACAGGCACAGGATATGACCTCGCAGTACCAGCGCGCAGCCGGAACCACCCGCCAGGGTCAGGAAAACGTGCAGCGCAACGCGGAGCAAGTGGAGCGGCTGAACCGGGAAGTGCAGGATGCCTCTCACAGCTTGAGCAAGTTGCAGGAAAAAGCCGATGCCATCCAACGCATTACCGAGGTCATTGAGAACATCGCCGACAACATTAATTTGCTGGCGTTGAACGCCGCAATAGAGGCGGCCCGTGCCGGCGAGCAGGGCAGAGGGTTTGCCGTGGTGGCCGATGAAGTGCGCAACCTGGCCCAGAAAACCGCCCACGCCACAGACGATATCGCCAATATGCTCGCAGAGGTGCGGCAGGAAACCGGCATCACGGGTGACATTATGGCGAAAGTCACCCAGCGCTGTTCTGCTGTAGTGGGGGGGGTACAGGAGTTCGAGGGTACCTTTGCCGCCATTCAAACGGAGATTGACAGTACAGCCCAATCACTGGCAACGGTGGATCACTCGCTGCAGGAACATTCCCAGAATGTGGCAAGCATCGCCCAGTCCATTGAGCACATTCGGGTGGCCCTGACCGATTCCGGCCAGAGCACACAGCATATTTCCGCCCAGGCCGACCGTCTTTCTGAAAACGCCGAAATCATTTATCGTGAGCTGGCCGCATGGGATACCCGCACCTTTGACCAGGTGGTGTTGAAGGAGGCACAGCAGGCCGCCACCCGCGTGGCGCAGGTATTGGAAGAAGCGATCCGGCAAGGGGTGCTCAGCAAATCCCAGGTGTTCAGCCGGGATTACCAGCCGATTCCCAATACCGATCCCCAGAAATATCACACAGCTTACGATGGCTTCACCGATAAGGCGTTTCCCGACATTCAGGAGGCCATTCTGCAACGGCACAAAGCAATCGTTTATGCCGGAGCAGTGGATATCAACGGATACTTTCCCACCCACAACAAGTGTTTTGACCATCCCGTCACCGGTGATTACGCTGTGGATCTGGTGAAGAGCCGCAGTAAGCGCATCTTTAATGATCCCACCGGCCTGCGCTGCGGCAGTCACACGGATTCATTCCTGTTGCAGACCTACAAGCGGGATACCGGAGAAATCATGCATGATCTGTCCGTGCCCATCTACGTGGATGGGCAGCATTGGGGGGGATTCCGGGTTGGGTTTGCGGCGGAGAAATCCCCGCTGTAAGGGGCAGGTGCCCAGGTCATTGCAGTGGTTTGCCCGTGGCATCCTGCACCCTGACATTGACCGGAATGCCGCTGCGAATACTTTGGGTCACCACACAGAAATCCTCGAACTGTTCCAGCGCAGTGGATAGGTGTGGCAGATTCTGCGGATTTTCCACCTCTAACACCACGTTCAGTTGGCCAATGCGCCAACGGCCATCCTGGCGTTCCAGTTCGCCCTCTACCGTGGCGCTCACCTGCCCGGGGGAGTCTTTCTGTTTGCGCAGGGAAAACAACAGGCTGGCACACAGGCAATTGCCCACGGCCGCGGCCACCAAACGGGCCGGATTGGGGCCCTCACCACCACCTAATGGTGGTGGTTCATCGGTCAGCACGTCGCCGAATTCCCCAAAATCTATCTTGAAGAGATAGTCTTCAATAAGTTGCACCTGAATGCTGAACTGATTGTTATCGCTCATGACTGCGCCTTGGCCGTTACGGAAACCACTACTATAGCGAAGCGGGCGGCGGAATCAGCGCATGCAGGTCAATAGTTCCGCTACATTTTCGGGTCTCTGGGGGCGTAATCGAACACATCGGAGATCATTTGTTCCGGCTGCATCCCGGCGGCAACAAAGTCATCCAGGGTGGCGTATACCATGGCCGGTGAACCGCCACAGACAATGGTGCAATGACTGAAATCCGCTTGCAGATCCTTGAGCACGGCCTCGTGAACCAGGCCTTTGCGGGCCGGCCATTCAGGCTGATCCGAAACCACCGGTATGTACTTGAACTGGGGATGCAGGAAAGCGTAAGCCTTCATGTCGTCATGGCGGTACAGGTCGCGGGCGGTCCGGGCGCCCCAGTAGATGGTTACCGGGCGCTCGTCACCGGCGGCAACCATGCCCTCCAGCAGCGATCGAATCTGGGAGAAACCGGTGCTGGCGGCAATGAAGATCAGCTTTTTATCATCCTGTAGTTTATGCAGGGTGGTTTCGCCGTGGGGCAGGCTCAGTTGCAGCAGCTCACCCTCTTGCAGGCGCTTGGCCAAAAGCGCATAGGAATCGCTGTCCGGGGCCTCCCGAATATGCAGCTCAATAGTGCGATCCTCGCGGGGTGCATTGGCAATGGAAAAGGCAGCAACGGTTTCCGGATCGATGATAATTTGCAGGTATTGTCCGGGATGAAAGTCGATTTTTTTGCCCGCCGGCAACAACAGCTGAACGATCTTTACATCCGGAGTTGCCTGCTCAATGGATTGGATTTTCGCAGTGACTTCTTGGCTAGGTAGTTGTCCCGGTGCTAACACGTGCTCGATCTCCACTTGCAGGTCAGATATGGGGTAGATTAAACAACAGAATACCGGCTCCACGGGCCCATCGGAAGCATCCAGGGTAATATTACCGTGCTTGTGTCGGGCTTTGCCCGCCATCAGGCGCCCCTTACAGAGGAGGCAGACCCCGGCATCACAGGCCCGCGGCACACGAAATCCCTGGCGTGTGGCCGCCTGCAAAACCGTTTCACAAGCCTGGGCCTGCAGGGTTAGCCGGCTGGGCAGAAAGGTAATCTGATGAGTCATAAAAGGATGCGGCCGCGACCCTGTTACCGGTGGCGGCCGTGTACGGTGTTACTTGCGCTTCATGGAGTCGAAGAATTCTTCATTGGTCTTGGTATCGCGCATCTTATCGATGAGGAATTCCATGGCTGCGATTTCGTCCATGGGGTGGAGGATTTTCCGTAGAATCCACATTTTTTTCAGCTCATCTTCCGAGGTCAGCAAGTCTTCCCGACGGGTGCCGGACTTGTTGATGTTGATGGCCGGGAAGACGCGCTTCTCAGCGATCCGGCGATCCAGATGCAATTCCTGGTTACCGGTGCCTTTGAATTCCTCAAAAATAACCTCGTCCATCTTGGAGCCGGTGTCCACCAGAGCCGTGGCCAGAATGGTCAGGCTGCCGCCCTCTTCGATGTTTCGGGCCGCACCAAAGAAACGCTTGGGGCGTTCCAGGGCATGGGCATCCACACCACCGGTGAGTACCTTGCCGGAAGAGGGGATTACCGTGTTGTAGGCGCGGGCCAGACGGGTGATGGAATCCAGCAGAATCACCACGTCCCGTTTGTGTTCCACCAGGCGTTTGGCTTTCTCCAGCACCATCTCAGCCACCTGCACGTGACGCGCGGGAGGCTCATCAAAGGTGCTGGCCACCACTTCGCCGCGCACGGTGCGTCGCATCTCAGTCACTTCTTCAGGACGTTCGTCGATCAGCAGTACGATGAGGTGACAATCGGGGCTGTTGCGTGAAATGGAATGGGCGATGTTCTGCAGCATCAGGGTTTTACCGGCCTTGGGCGGTGACACGATCAAGCCACGCTGACCTTTGCCGATGGGGGCCACCAGGTCGATGGTACGGGCGGTGATGTCTTCCGTGCTGCCGTTGCCGATTTCCATCATCAGCCGTTCCTGGGGAAACAGCGGTGTCAGGTTTTCAAACAGGATTTTGTTCTTGGCTTGCTCTGGTCGATCCAGATTAATCTCGTTGACCTTTAACAGAGCAAAATAACGTTCGCCTTCTTTGGGCGGCCGGATTTTCCCGGAAACGGTGTCGCCAGTACGCAGGTTGAAACGGCGTATCTGGCTGGGAGATACATAGATATCGTCAGGGCCGGCCAGGTAAGAACCCTCGGCGGAGCGGAGGAAGCCAAAACCATCCTGCAGGATTTCCAGCACACCATCGCCGAAGATGTCTTCGCCGCTTTTGGCGTGTTTTTTAAGAATGCTGAAGATCACGTCCTGCTTACGGGTGCGAGCCATGTTATCCAGGCCCATTTCGGAAGCGACATTTACAAGTTCAGCAATTGGTTTTGTTTTAAGTTCGGTGAGATTCATTTCCGTGGAGGTCATAATTGATTGTTTAAAGGTAAGGAGAGCCGAAACCCGGCATTACAGACGCGAGGCAGGGCGCTAAAGAGACTCATTCGGTTTCAGATTAAGGAATTGCAGCTCCATAAAGAGGGAGCGATAAAGTCAATCTAGCACTCGCTTGCCAAGGCGTCCAGCATATCAATATCAAACATGGTAAAGCGATTCGTCACGAACGGTTGTAAATGATGATGCATTGAGGTGAGGAATCGATGAGATGCCTGGAACTGCTCTCCGCGTTGCGCTTCCAGCTTGTCAATAGAAGTTGAAGACACAAACACTAAAGGGCCCCCGACCGATGAAGGTCGGGGCTGGGGGTATTATATATTACTGTCAAGGAACGCTGTCAATTGGGATTTTGACAAGGCGCCTACTTTTGTTGCTTCAACATTGCCGTTTTTGAACAGCATCAGGGTCGGAATGCCGCGAATCCCGTACTTGGGAGGCGTATCGGGGTTCTCGTCAATGTTTAACTTGGCGATTTTCAATTTGCCATCATATTCACCGGAGATCTCGTCCAGAATGGGGGCAATCATTTTGCAAGGGCCGCACCACTCGGCCCAGTAATCCACCAGTACCGGACTGTCTGATTGCAGTACTTCGGCGTCAAAGGTGCCGTCAGTTACGTTTACGATGTCGCTCATTTGTCTCTCCAGTTGTGTCATATCCAGCGGATTTCCGACCAGATATGGACCCTATACAAATCTTGTTCCGGCAGATTGTACGTCCCGCGGTGGGGAGTTTCAATCTCAGGGGCGCGGCATTTCGCACTGCCACTGCCTCATTATGATGGTATGATCAGCTGATTATCAAAATGGTCTAATCTGATTAGAGCTAGCTTACGACATCAAACCAATTTTTGCAGCTGCCAATGGCTGTACAGAGAGTGGATGCCCTGTCTTGACTGAATTGCCCACTGTTACCGATTCCGAAATCCCCCACATGGCCGCCATTGATATGGGGTCCAACAGTTTCCATATGGTGATAGCCCGCACTGAATCCGGCGAAATCCGGCCGGTGCAGAAAATTGCTGAAAAGGTCATGCTGGCCACCGGTTTGCAGGAAGACAACAGTCTGGATGAGGCCGCCCTGGAACGGGGGTTGGCGTGTCTGCGGCGCTTTGCCCAGTGCCTGGAAGGCATCAGCCCCAGGTATGTGCGCTGTGTGGGCACCAATACCTTACGCAAGGCCCGCAACGGTAATGCGTTTTTGCGGGAAGCCCGCAAGATTCTCAAATGCCCGGTGGAGGTGGTCAATGGCCGTGAGGAAGCGCGTCTGATTTACCTGGGGGTGTCCCATTCCCTGGCGCAGGAAGACGGCCATCGTCTGGTGTTCGATATTGGTGGCGGGTCCACTGAGTTCATTATCGGCAAGGGCTTTGAGCCCATTCTCACGGAAAGCCTGCACATGGGCTGTGTTTCCTACCGGGAACGTTTCTTTCCACAACGCCAGATCAGCGAACAGGGTTTTCGTCGCGCGGTGATTCGGGCGCGGCTGGAGTTAACCTCCATTGAACGCAGTTACCGCGATGCCGGTTGGGGTGCGGCGGTGGGTGCTTCCGGCACCGTCAAGGCGATCAAGAACGCACTGATTGAACACGGCTGGTATCAGGATGGCATTCATCTTGATGGGCTGTACAAGTTGCGCGACAAGGTGCTTTCGTTTTCCACTCTCGATGATATCGACATTGCGGGTATCAAGGTGGACCGGCGTACGGTGCTGCCCAGTGGTCTGGCCATCCTGATTGCCATATTCGAGCAGCTGGGCGTGGAAAAAGCCCGATTCTCCGACGGTGCCATGCGGGAAGGTATTCTGTACGACATGCTGGGGCGCCACGCCCCGGAGGACGTACGTGAACGCACGGTACGGGCCCTGATGAAACGCTACAGCGTCGATGAAACCCAGGCCGAACGGGTACAACAAACGGCGATGGACCTGTTCCGCCGGGTGGAACAGGCCTGGGATCTGGGGGCGTACTGTCAGGATTGGCTGAACTGGTCGGCATTGTGTCACGAAATCGGACTGGTGGTATCCCATTCCGGTTACCATCGTCATGGCGCCTATCTGCTCAGTTATTCTGATTTGCCCGGTTTTACCCGTCAGGATCAGAAAATCATGGCAACCCTGGTGGGCTGTCACCGGCGTAAAGTGCGTACTGCGATGCTGGATGAGGTGTTACCGCACCTGCTGGATAAAGTGCGGCGCCTGATCATGTTGTTGCGGCTCGCCGTAGTGTTTAACCGTTCCCGTCGCGATGCCGGCTTGCCTGTGTTCAGTATTGCGGTGCAAGGGGATTCCATCCATCTGGCGTTCGAGCCGGACTGGATCAACCGTCAGCCGTTGTTGCTGGCGGATCTCCAGCAGGAGCAGGATATCTGGAAAAAACTGGGGGCCACGCTCGATTTTGAGTGAGCTGCTTTTGACTGCCGCCGTGGGTGGTGGTCAGTGCAGGGTTGCCTGCTGTTGCAGTGCCTTCAGCTCCGGCCGCTTATCCAGGGCCAGCGTGCGTACCCGTGCCAGGTCCTCCTCCGTGTAGACACCGTTGACACCGGAGATGGAGGCCAGTTGCATGCCGTGTTTCAAGCCGAGCTTGTAGATTTCGCGCACTTTCTCCCATTCAATATTTCGGCCCAGGGTGAAGTTCTCAAAGCGGCCTTCCAGTGCCAATACTATGGTTTCCGCCAGGCAGGCATAGACGACATTTTTGGGCAGGCCGATGTCTTTCATGTGTACGGTTCCCGGCAGGCGGATCTCACCGGATTCGATCACCAGAACATCCGGACGCTTGGCCACATCCTGGGGGGGAATGTCCAGGGGGCGGGCAACGTCGGTAATCACGCAACCGGGTTTCACCCGCATGATGTCGAGAATTTTTTTGCCGGCACCGGAGGTGGCCGTCACGATCATGTCCATGTCACCCAGGTATTTTTCGGTTTTGGCGGTCACATGCACCTGTGCTCCGGGTGTTTCCTGTTCAATGTCTTCTTTCAGGGCCAACAGCTTGGCCGGTTCCGGTGCCACCAGGTAGATTTCGTCTGCGGCTTTGGCCAGCAGGCGGGCACACACCGACCCAATGGCACCGGTGGCGCCCACCACCATCGCTTTGCCCGCCATTTTGCCGCTGGGGCCCACGCTCACCAGGCCCAGTTTTTGAACCGCATCATGGGCGGCCCACAGCGCACCGGACGCGCTGTAGCTGTTGCCTGTGGTGATGGGCAGGGGAGCCCGTTTCGCCACGGTGACGCCGGCATCGCCCACCACCTTGGTGAACGCACCCAGGCCCATGATCTGTGCGCCCAGTTTTTTGGCCATGTCCGCTGCGGCCAGTAAGCGGCGATAGGTGAATTCCGGGCTGTGGGACATGATCTCCCTGGGGGTGCCGCCTACGGTGATCAGCCAGCCTTCGGCTTCGGCACCGGTGGGTGATTGCACGCCGGTTACCCGTGAATACACAAACGGCGGTGCATAGGCAATGATGCGCTCCAGAGTGTTCATGACCAGCGGGGGTGAGACCTTGGACACCAGGTCCAATGGCTTGGCGTTGCGAAAATATTGTTGCGACAGGGGGTGAATCACAAAGGCAAACCGGCTGGTGCGTTTAAAGCCGTTGGGGTAAAGGGTGCGGGGTTCCAGTTCCAGGTCCGCAATGATCTCCACCAGATCATCATCGGTTACCTGTCCGCCCTGCGTTGCTACCGTTGCCATGATCATGGCTTCCAGCACCACAATGCTGATGGTTTGCTCCGCAAACGGCTGTGGTGAGTAATCCAGCACCATGTGCACGCCTTTGTCACGCAGAGCCTGCAGGCGGGCTTCGGAAACCGATGAGGTAATGACCGTTTTACCGGCCAGTTCTTCCAGTCCGTAGCGTTCCAGTTCTTCATAAAACGCCACCACCACGTCTGCCTTGTGCATGGCTTTGCGCATGATGTAGTGATTCCATTCCTTGATGGGCGCCACGCTGGGGGAAAGTACATGGGGAGGGCTCCAGCGCAAAATCTGATGGCTGCCTTTGGCAAACAGTTCCAGGGCATCAAAAGAGGACAGGAACTTGGGTATCCCAAGCTGCAGGACCGGATCGGCAAAGCGCAGGTTTTCGCTGAATTCGGTCAGCACGCGGGCGGTGCGGTAATGATTCATGCCGCTGAACAGCAGTACGTTACTGTTGTTGAAATAGCCCTTCTGGGTGTTTTGCGTATGGCGTATGGCCCATTCCTGCAGTATTTCACGTAAGCGGGTGCCGCTGGTCACGGGAATGTTCTGGCTGGCGCTTTCCAGGTGTTTGATCAGCTTTTGTTGCAGTTCAAAGGTGCCCACCCGTTGGTGATCGCGCAATCCTTCCAGGGCGATGGCATCGGCTTTGTATTGCCATTGCCGGATCAGCAGCTCTGCCTGCTTGGTATCTTTATCCACCCCGATGCGTTGGATACGAAAAGTCTGGCCGAGAAACTCGGTCTCGAATTCATAGTCGTGATCCGAGCTTTCCAGGCTGATGCTGATGACGGTTTTCATTGGGCTTTCCTTGACTGGGCATGCTATGCAGACGATTTATTGATTGTATCGGGCCCGCTGGCTGCTGTGTGCAACCCAGATCAATATTTGGTAATGCCGTCGCTGCCGAAGAAGATTAAGCCGGGTGCTTTGAAGTGGCCTGCCGAGGCAGGCCGGGGTAGGCGCAAAGCGTGGATTTATCCCAGTTTTTCAACCAGATAGTGCTGTGCCGAAATTCGTTCTTCCCCTTCCTGCGGTTGCAGGCGGGTGTAGCTGCCATCGGAGTTCATGATCCAGGCCTGGCAATTGTCTTTCAGATAAATTTCCAAACCTTCCTTGTAGGTGCGGGCCCGGAGTTTGTCGTCCAGAATGGGGAAGCTGATTTCCACCCGCCGGTAAAGGTTGCGCTCCATCAGATCCGCGCTGGCCAGATAGATGCTGTACTCGCCGTTTTGGTGGAAATAGTACAACCGTGTGTGTTCCAGAAAGCGCCCGACGATGGAGCGCACTTCAATATTTTCCGAAACACCGGCAATCCCCGGGCGCAGGCAGCACATGCCGCGCACAATGAGTTTGACTTCCACCCCCGCCTGCGAGGCGCGGTACAGCTCCTCGATGATTTCCTTTTCGGTCAGGGAATTGCATTTGAATATAATTTTTGCGGGTAAGCCATTGAGCGCGTTGTCCCGTTCCTGCTTGATGTGCTGAATCAGCAGTTCCTGTTGCAGGGTGAAGGGTGAATGGTACAGGTGCCGCAACTGTGCCGGCCGGCCCATTCCGGTCAGTTCCTGAAATATTTTGTGTACGTCTTCGGCCAGTTCCTCGTTGCAGGTCAGCAGGCTGTAGTCGGAATACAGGCGGGCGTTGCCGGCGTGGTAATTTCCGGTGCCCAGATGCACGTAGCGCTTCAGCTTGGCGCCTTCGCGCCGTACCACCAGCATCATCTTGGCGTGGGTTTTGTGGCCCACAATGCCGTACACCACGACCACCCCGGCTTCCTGCAATCGAGCCGCGATTTCCAGATTGCTTTCCTCATCAAAGCGCGCCCGCAGCTCCACCACGGCGGTCACTTCCTTGCCGTTGCGGGCAGCTTCCACCAGCAGGTCCAGAATGTCGGAGTTGGTGCCGGTGCGGTACAGGGTCTGCTTGATGGCCACCACGTCGGGATCGCGGGAAGCCTGTTTGAGAAAATAAATCACCGGCTGGAAGGATTCGTAAGGATGGTTCAGCAGAATGTCGCCACTGGTGATGGCGGCGAACATGCGATCACTGCGCTGCAGGTCACCGGGCAGTTTGGGTTTGAACGAGGGAAATTCGTGATGGGTGCGGGCCACATCCAGCACCGACATCATCCGTGTCAGATTGACCGGGCCATTCACCCGGTACAGCTGCGTCTCGTCCAGGCCGAACTTATTAAGCAGAAACTCGATCAGCTCATCGGGCATATTGTCTGCCACTTCCAGGCGAACTTCTTCACCGTAACGGCGGGAATACAGTTCGCCCCGCAGCGCGGTGGACAGATCCTCCACCTTCTCTTCATCCAGGAACAGGTCCGAATTGCGGGTCAGTCGGAATTGATAGCAGCCGGTGGATTTCATACCCGGAAACAGATAGCCGGCATGATAGTGGATGATGGACGATAGAAAGATAAAATTGTCGCCGCTCTCGCACACGTCATCGGGCATGCGAATAATGCGGGGCAGGGATTTGGGGGCCGGTACCACCGCCATACCCAGTTTGCGGCCAAAGGCGTCGTTTCCTTCCAGAGTCACCAGAAAATTGAGACTTTTGTTCACCAGCCGGGGAAACGGGTGCGCCAGGTCCAGGCCGATGGGGGTCAGCACCGGGGCCACCTGTTGGCGGAAGTAGTGTTTGATCCATTTCACTTGCGCGGCCGACCAGCTGTCGCGGGCAATAAAATGAATGTTTTCCTGCGCCAGCAGGGGCAGCAAGTCATCGTTGAGCAGGTGATACTGGCGCTCAATGGCCGCATGACACATGTCACTGATGAGCTTCAGTACATCTTTGGGGTGCATGCCATCGGCTTCCGGGCGGGCCTGGTTGAAGGCGATATCCCGTTGCAGGCCCGCCAGGCGGACTTCGAAAAACTCATCCATATTGCTGCTGAAGATCAGCAGGAATTTCAACCGCTCCATTAACGGCAGTTCCACATCCTCGGCCTGCGCCAGCACCCGCAGATTGAACTCCAGCAAGCTGATGTAGCGGTTGCAGTAATAGGCACTGTCCCCCAGGTCAATCTGGGGTTCCAGGGTATCCGGGGTTGCATCGTTAGGGTCGGTGGTGACGGTTGATTGTGTGGTCATAGTGGACTCAGCGGTTTAGCAGTTCAGCAGCGTACTTGGCAAAATAGGTGAGGATGCCATCGGCACCCGCTCGTTTAATACAGTTTAATGACTCCAGCGTGACCGCATCCCGGTTCAGCCAGCCATTCTGGAAGGCTGCCATGTGCATGGCGTATTCACCGCTGACCTGGTACACAAAAGTGGGAGCGCCAAATTGATCTTTGACCTCCCGCACGATGTCCAGGTAGGGCATGCCGGGCTTGATCATCACCATATCGGCACCTTCCTGCAGATCCAATGCCACCTCGTGCAGGGCTTCCTGGCGGTTGGCCGGGTCCATCTGGTAAGTGAACTTGTTGCCACCCTTCAGGTTGGAGGCGGAACCCACCGCGTCCCGGAAAGGCCCGTAATAACTGGAGGCATATTTAGCAGAATAGGCCAAAATGCAGACATTAATATGACCAGAGGCCTCTAATTGCTTACGAATTGCACCGATCCGACCGTCCATCATGTCGGAGGGGGCCACCACATCCGCCCCGGCTTCGGCGTGGGACTGGGCCTGCCGGATCAGTGTTTCAACGGTAATGTCATTAAGCACGTAGCCCGCATCGTCAATGATACCGTCCTGGCCATGGGTGGTGAACGGATCCAGTGCCACATCCGTGATCACGCCCATTTCCGGGGCGGCGTCTTTGATGGCCTTGATGGCACGCTGGGCCAGGCCATCGGGATTGTATGCCTCTTTGGCATCGAGGGATTTTTTGTCCTGTGCTGTCACCGGAAACAGGGCAATGGCAGGAACACCGAGGCTGGCGAGGTGTTTGCTTTCCTGCTGTAACAGATCCAGGGAGACCCGTTCAATTCCGGGCATGGAGGGAATAGGCTCGCGTTGGCCTGAACCTTCCAGTATAAACATGGGGTAAATCAGATCCGCCGGGGTCAAGCTGGTTTCCCGCATCAGGCGCCGACTGAAATCCTGGCGTCGCATGCGACGCATGCGGGTGGCAGGAAACGGGCCCCGATTTAGAGTTTTGCCTGTCATGTTGTAACCTTTTCACTTTTGCTGAGTGGATATCATACCCGTTTTCGGGGGAGTACGTCAGAATGCACATTGCGCCCAATGGAGTCCGGGGGCGATTACTGAGGGAATTATGCTGAAGAAAGTTGTCATTTTGCTTGTGCTGATCACGGTGGTGACCGGCGCCTGGTTTGTGTTTGATCTGCACCAGTACTTTTCATTTTACTACATTCAATCCCAGCAGGCGGCCTGGCAGCAGGCATTGCAGGAAAACCCGTTTACCGTGGCGTTTATCTTTTTCGCAGTGTATGTGTTGGTGACCGCGTTGTCCCTGCCCGGCGCAGCGGTGATGACCCTGGCGGCGGGGGCATTGTTCGGGGTGGTATACGGTACCATCCTGGTATCCTTTGCCAGCACCATTGGCGCCACCCTGGCCTTCATCATTGCCCGTTACATTGCGCGGGATTGGGTGCAGGCGCGCTTTGCCCAGCAGTTGCACACCATCAACAAGGGTATTGAGGAGGAGGGCGGGTTCTATTTGTTCAGCCTGCGTTTGATTCCGGCGTTTCCGTTCTTTCTGATTAACATCGTGATGGCTCTGACGCCGATCAAGGTGTGGCAATTTTACTGGATCAGCCAGCTGGGCATGCTGGCGGGAACGGTGGTGTATGTGAATGCCGGCACTCAGCTCAGCCAGCTGGAGTCCATGCAGGGCATTCTATCGCTGGATTTGATCCTGTCGTTCGTGGCCCTGGGGATATTGCCGCTGGTGGCCAAAAAACTCATCAATGGTATCAGGGCGCGACGGACAGCGTGAGAGGCAACATGAGTGGCGATATGAATGACTATAAGAAACCAAAATCCTTTGACCGCAATATGGTGGTGATCGGTGCCGGTGCCGCCGGCCTGGTGACCTCCTATATTGCCGCCATGGTGAAAGCCAAAGTCACCCTGATCGAAGGTCATCGTATGGGAGGGGATTGCCTGAATACCGGTTGTGTGCCCAGCAAAAGCCTGTTGCGCACCGCCGGGGTTTTGCATGACATGAGCCGGGCGCGGGAATTTGGTTTGAAGTCGGTGACTCCCGAGTTTGACTTTGCCGATGTGATGGAAAAAGTGCAGCGTAATATCCGGGCCATCGAACCCCACGATTCGGTGGCCCGCTACACCGGGCTGGGGGTGGAGTGTGTGCAGGGCTATGCCCGCCTGAAAAGCCCTTGGGAAGTGGAGGTGAACGGGCAAACCCTCACCGCCCGCAGCATTGTCATTGCCACCGGCGCCCGCCCGGCGATTCCGCCCATACCCGGGTTGGCCAATACCGGCTTTTTAACCTCCGATACGGTTTGGGAACTGAGGGAAAAGCCCAGGCGTTTAGCGGTGCTGGGGGGCGGCCCCATCGGTTCGGAGCTGTCGCAGGCCTTTTCCCGCCTGGGGGTGGAGGTCACCCAGATTGAAATGCTGCCCCGCATCTTGATGCGCGAGGATGAGGAGGTGTCTGCGCTGGTGACCGCCAATTTCACCCAGGAAGGAATCCAGGTGCTCACCAATCACAAGGTCGTGGGGGTGGACCGTTATGCCCGGGACAAAGTGGTGATTTGCGAGCACAAAGGCAAGCGGGTGGCGGTGCACTGTGATGAAATTCTGGTGGCCGTGGGCCGTACCGCCAACACCGATGGTTTGGGCTTGGAGGAACTGGGCATCGCCCTCAACAGTAATCGCACCATTAAAACCGATGCCTATCTGCGGGTGCCCAACCATAAACACATACTGGCTTGCGGCGATGTGGCGGGCCCCTATCAGTTTACCCACACCGCCGCTCATCAAGCCTGGTATGCCTCAGTGAATGGCTTGTTTGGTCATTTGAAGAAATTCAAGGCGGATTACTCGGTGATTCCCTGGGCGACCTTTACCCAGCCGGAAGTGGCCAGGGTGGGCTTGAATGAGCTGGAGGCCAAAGCAAACAACATTGCCTATGAGGTGAGTTGTTACGGCATTGATGATCTGGACCGGGCCATCACCGATGAGGAAGCTTACGGCTTTGTGAAAGTGCTCACCAAACCCGGTAAGGATAAAATCCTGGGGGTGACCATCGTGGGGCAGCATGCGGGGGATCTGATAGCAGAATACGTGCTGGCGATGAAACACGGTCTGGGGCTGAATAAGATCCTGGGTACGATTCATATCTATCCCACCATGAATGAAGCCAATAAATACGCCGCCGGAGAATGGAAAAAAGCACATAAACCGGAATGGCTGCTGCGCTGGGTGGAAAAATATCAGAACTGGCGACGGCGCTGAAGTACCGCTGCCGGTATTGAGATAAGCTGATAGGATATTTGCTCCTGCAGCACGGACAATAACGTTCTATGCCATGGGCACCGAAGGGCAGTGAAGCCATGAAAAAACTTAAGAACGAAAAAGAGCTGGTGAAAAAAGCGCTTGAAGAAGGCATGAGATACGGCGAGGAAAGGGGGGTTGTGGAATTCGAACCCACGGATTCCGCAACGGAGAAAATCGAGTACATCTATCGATTGCTGGTGCACGATAAACTGATCCAGCCCATCCCGCAGGATCAGATATCACAGGGCGCCATGCGGCATAAACTGGCTATCTGGGCATCAAAGCTCAAGTAAGCGGTTCTGCTTTTGAAGCGCCTGCCTGATGCTTGCAGGCCCCTGCCATTCACGCTGGAGTAAGCAGGGGCGCTGGGTGGTGAGCACCACGTCAATGGTGTCACGTTGGTGTCACGTCAATGGAATGACAGCCCTCAGGCCGAGCGGCGCATTTCCGGTAAACCCGCGGTGACGGGTTTGACTTCCTTCACGGTCACCAATACACCATCCTTGGGCTCAGTCTGACCACCCACCAATCGGGGGGTGGGCAATTGATCGTTGTGGATGTAATCCTCATTGGATTCGAAGGTCACCCGGCGCACGATCTCAGCCAGAATGATGCGTAACTGCTGACGTGCCTGGGCCATGCCGGCGCAGGCACGGCGGCCACCACCAAAAGGAAAGAATTCCCAGGGTTTGGGTTTGCAGCTACCGTCAAGCCAGCGCTCAGGCCGATACTCATGGGCATCCTCACCAAACACGTCCTTACGGCGCTGGGTCAGATACATGCAGGGTGCCACGCAGGTACCCGCCGGCATCAACCACTTGCCCAGCTGGGTGTCTTCGGTCAGCCAACGTACAGTGGCGGGAGCAGAAGGTGACAGGCGCTGGGATTCGTTGAGGCAGGCGGTAATGTAAGGCAACTCACTGATGGTGAGCGGATCGTATTCCCCCAGTTTGGCAACTGACTCTGCCACTTCGTCGCGTACTTTTTGCATTGCCCGGGGGGTTTTCAACAGCCAGATCAGCATCCAGGAAGAGGTGGCTGCGCTGGTTTCATGGCCGGCCACCAGCATGGCAATGGTTTCCGAGATGATTTTTTCCATCTCCAGAAACTCGCCGTCATCGTATTTGGCGCGGGCGAATACCGAAAGCAGGGTGGCTTCGTTCTCGTCCATGCGGGCGCGAATATCATTCACATCCTCGCGAATCATTTTGGCCAGTTGCACCTTGTAATCCAGCGACTGTTTCCAGGGTAAAATGCCCTTTTTCAGATTGCCAAGCTTGTCCTGCTCGCAGCGCTTGATGTATTTGGCGTTGAGTTTGGCCCGGAACTTCCGTGCGCCCATTAGCTGGCCGATGGTGAACATGGTGTCGTTGGTGGATGTGCTTAGCCAGCCGTTCATCAGCATTTTGTAGTGCTCCTTGCGGGCACCATGGCGCAGGCCGAACAGCGTGTAGCAGATGATGTCCAGGGTGATGTCACCCACCACCCGGGGAAAATCAAACTCCTGACCCACCTGCCAGGAATCAATGTGCTCACTGATGATCTCATGCATCACCCCGGCACGATTCTTCAGTTGGGCCGTGGCCAGGGAAGGGATAATCCGTTTACGGGAATCCTGGTGCTTCTTGAAGTTTTGAAACAGCACACATTCTTCCCCGACATCAATGGGGATCTGCACGGCAAACGGATCATATTGCTCCGGTTTAAGCGAAAATATATCCCGTACCACGGCCGGGTCCCCGGTCCAGACCATGGGGCCCTGTCCGGGCAGGGTGAGGGTGAAGGAATCACCGTACTCGTCCTGAAAGCGGTCCAGGTTGTTCCAGATATCCAGGCCAAGGCTGAGTGCGTGTTTGATCTTGCCGCCCTTGGGGATCGGCGGGAGCTGGGGTTGCTGAGGCATGACACTACTCTTGTTTGTTGTTTTCGGTCGGGTTGCGATGAAATTTAGTATACGCTGTATACTGTAAAGTAGTTGTCACTGGATATCAACATGGAGTTTTATTGGGTTGACGCAGGCCCCGGGATGGGGTCGACTGACAGAGCCGAATCGGCGGTCACGATTTGCTGCTGCACGCCAATCCCGGTGATAGCCGGGATTTCGAGGCGGTGTCCGCAGCCCTGGCGGACTATGGTCGGGTGATTGCCTTGGATTGGCCGGGTTATGGGCGCTGCCCACTGCCCCACTGCACCGGCGAGGTGGCACAATTGGATAAGGAATCGTAAGCTGTGCCCAGAGGGCAATTGAGTTGAATATACCTTGAACCAGATTGAGAACGGAGGGTAACAATGGCTAAGAAAGTAGCGGTGATTCTGGCGGGATGCGGCGTCTTTGACGGCGCGGAAATATACGAAGCCACATTGGTGCAGCTGCGCCTGGATGAAGCCGGGGCTGAGTTTCAATGCATGGCGCCCAACGTGGATCAGATGCATGTGCTGAATCACATGACCGGAGAGGAAATGCAGGAAACCCGCAACGTGCTGGTGGAAGCCTCCCGTCTGTGCCGTGGTGAGATTATTGATCTGGCGGACGCCAATCCGGACGATTACGACGCGGTCATCGTACCCGGTGGCTTCGGGGTGGCGAAGAACCTGTCCAGTTTTGCGGTGGATGGCCCCGGCATGAGTGTAAACGAGGCGTTTTTGAAGTTTGTTCAGGCGCTGCACAAGCAGGGCAAACCGGTTGGGCTGGTGTGTATTGCCCCGGCATTGGCACCGAAACTGTTTGGGGATGGGGTCAGGTGTACCCTGGGCAGTAACGATGATGATGCCGCCAAAGCGGTGGTGGCCATGGGTGGCGCCCATGAACAATGTGCGGTGGACGAGATCAGCATTGATGAAGAGCGCAATCTCGTGACGACACCGGCCTATATGCTGGCCGGCCGTATCAGTGAAGCGTCTGCGGGGATCAGTAAACTGGTGGAGGCGGTACTGGCACGGGCATGATCGGCTTTTCACCCGTCCCGGCGCTGACAATGGGCTCCCTTTGCCCATCAAGGCACAACGGTCTAAATAGCCTTCTGTTTTCGGTTGCGGCGCAATACCGCCATTGCCAGTAAACCGTTCAACAGGGCCGCCGCTGCATAGGGTGCCATGGTGTGCATCTCGTAGAGAATGGCCCCCAGCGTCGGGCCCAGGATGAACCCCAGCGCCGGCGCCCCGGCGATGATTCCGGCAACGGCGCCCTGTTCTTCGGCGGAAACCGAGAGGGATGCGGTGGCAGAAAACCCCGGCAGTGCCAGGCCGAAACCGAAACCGATAAACGAAAACGCAATCAGGGCATCCCGCTCCCACTGCAGTTGCACCAGTACCACATACCCTGCCAGCATCATGGGCAACCCCAGAAACAACAGGGTGGATGGCGCCAGTTTGAGCCGTGCCACCACAAGCAACTGAGCCGTCAGCGCGAAAATAGCCGAACAAATAAAGGCGTGGGCCACGATGCTTGCGGTTTGCTCCGGTCCGATCAACAGGCGATCCTGCACCAGATACCCCACCGTTTGCTGGCACATGGCATAGCCCAGAAACATCAAAACACCAATCAGCAGGGTGCCGGCATAACGGGGGTCGAAGTAGGAATGCAGGGTGCGCAGGATTTCCCGCCCGATATGGATCGGAGCATGGGGAGCCTGCACGTCATGCCGGGGCAACCATTTCCACACCACCAGCGCCGTAAGCAGGGTGATTACGCTGGCCGCCAGCAGCGGCGCCAGCAAATGCAGCAGAATCAGGGGGGCAGCCAGCGCCGGCCCCAGGATAGTGCCCAGACTGTGAGCGGAACCCAGCAGCCCCATTCCCTTTACCCGTTGTTCCGGTGTGGTGATATCCGCCATATAGGCCGTGGCTGCCGGGGTTGTGGCACCCATCAGAGTGGATTGCAGCATTCGTGCGACCGACAGCGCCAGAAACAACATCGTACCCTGCAGCCACCACTGTAGCCCGGCATAGAACACCGCAGCAAACAACAGCGTGCCGCAGCAGTAACCGTAGAGGCCAATCTGCATCACCTTACGGCGCCCGTATACACTGCTGATGCGCCCCCACACGCCACTGCTGAGGGCGAAAATAATGGAAGAGAACGAGATGATCAGCCCACCGTGGATTTCCTGCAGCCCCACGCTGCGGATCAGCGGCGCCAGAACGGCAAAAACAATGAACTGTCCCATGCCGATGCTGATGATGCAGGCCATGAGAATAAACTGGATTAGGCTGAACGGTACCGGTGCTGGCTGGGGCATGAATCCGCGCATGTTGATGATGGGGTGGTCATTCTAAGTTGACCGCCGTCAGTGTGGTATGACGAAAATCGCCAATCGTACTGACTTTGAGCCACCTGATATCCTTCCGCCGGGTGCTTAACTCAATGAATTTCAATGGATTTATAGGCGGGCAGCAGGGTTACGCACGTGCGCTGAATTGTGTTGAAATTTTGTAGTGCGAGAGGGCGAATTTTATTTCCTGAGCTAAAGTTATAGGGTGAGCAGTACGAGCAAATTCCGAATTAATGAAGAAGAATACGACCCGAATCCGGGAAACCATTAAGGTTCCTACCGATCAGCTGAAGCTGGGTATGCATGTTTCCCGGCTGGACCGGCCGTGGCTGGACACGCCCTTTCTGTTTCAGGGTTTTTCCGTGCACGATGTGGATGATCTGACGGCGCTGAAAAACATCTGTGAATACGTTTATATCGACGTGCTGAAAACCGGCCGTGTGAACTCCGCTGCCCGGTCAGCGTTGGTGGGGCAGGGCAAGCCGAAGCATTACGAGATCGTCACGCCGGTTGAAAAAGAGATTAAAGAGGCCAGCCAACACTACAAGAAAAGCTTCAGTGAGGTGGAGCGGCTTCTGGATACCGCTTACGCCGACGGCCGCATTGATACGGATGAGATCCGGCGCCACATCAAGGACTGTGTGGACTCCATTGAGCGCAACCCCTCTGCCATGATGTGGCTGACGCGGATTAAGAATGTCGACAAGTACACGGCGGAACACTGTTTGAATGTGGGCATTCTGGCCATTGCGCTGGGGCGCCATGTGGGGGTGGGGCGTAAACATATGGAGCTGTTGGGCCTGTGTGGCATGCTCCATGATGTGGGCAAAATGAAGGTCGATCAGGCTATTCTCAATAAACCGGATCGTCTGACCCGGGAAGAGTTTGAACACATGAAGTTGCATGTGGTGTACGGCCGGGAAATCCTGGTACAGGACAGTACTCTGCCCAATGAGGTTATTGGTGCCGCCTACAATCACCATGAACGTCAGGATGGTAAGGGTTACCCCACCGGCATGGATGCCGCGGCATTGAATTTCTACACCAAGGTGGTGACCATCGTGGATGCCTATGATGCCATCACCAGTCAGCGTTGCTACAGCAAAGGCAATACGTCGGCAACGGCCCTGAAAATTCTGTACGAAAACAGCGGCACGCAATTTGATCCGCGGCTGGTGGTTAAATTTATTGAGTGCATCGGAATCTATCCCCCCGGGGCATTGGTGGAGATGAGTTCCGGTGAGGTGGGTGTGGTGCTGTCAGTGGAGCCGGAAAACCGCTTATTGCCGAAAGTGGCCCTGCTGCTGGATGCGGACAAACAACCGGTGGCGCAGCGCGTGGTGGACCTGAAACTGGAGCGGGATAAAGGGCTGGAGAATCCCCATCGCATTAAAACAGTGTTGATGGACGGCTCCTACGGAATCGACCTGGCGGAGTTCACCCAGCACAATATCAATATGGGTGAAGCGGCCGGCTTTATGGCAGACTGCTCCCAGGACAGCGCCGAATAGCGGCCACGGCTATTGCGATTGCTGCAGGGTTTGTAACGTTTCTGATGCTTCCAACCACGCCATTTCGGTGGCTTCCAGTTGCGCAGCGACGGCCCCCTGACGTTGCAACAGTTCGGTTAACTGTTCCTTGTTTGCCGCATCATAAATATCTTCTGCGCTGAGCCGTGTTTCAATCTGCTTTTTGTCTGCCTCCAGTTGGGCCAGGCTCTGTTCCAGCTTCTGGATGCGGTTCTTCAGCGGCCGTAACTGGTTACGGATTTCAGCCGCTTTCTGCCGTTCTGCTTTTTTATCCCGTTTGTCTTCCCGGTTTTGGCCGGGGGAATCGTTGCTGCTTTGTTGGGCCTGCCGATAATCCACCAACCATTGGGCGTAGTCTTCCAGGTCACCGTTGAAGGGTTCCACTTTGTTGTGGGCCACCAGAAACAACTCGTCGGTAGTGGAACGCAGCAAATGCCGGTCGTGTGACACCAGTACCAGGCCGCCTTCGTACTCCTGCAGGGCCAGGGTCAGGGCCAGACGCATTTCCAGATCCAGATGGTTGGTGGGCTCGTCCAGCAGCAGCAGATTGGGCTTGTGCCAGATAATCAAGGCCAGCGCCAGGCGGGCCTTTTCACCCCCGGAGAAGCGGGCGATGGTGTCGTGAACCGCATCGCCATGAAAGCCGAAGCTGCCCAGGTATTTGCGTAGCGTCAGCTCATCGGTAGTGGGAGCCTGTCGTTGCAGGGATAGAAAGGGTGTGGTGTTACTATCCAGTTGATCCAACTGATGTTGGGCAAAATAACCAATGCGAGTGTGCTCCCCCAGTTGTTTTTCACCGGACACCAGCTCCAGTGTTGCCGCCAGGGTTTTGATCAGGGTGGATTTGCCGGCCCCGTTGGGGCCAATCAGGCCGATTCGATTGGCCGGCCCCAGTTGCAGGGAGACCTGCTGCAGTACCGGTTTACCGTTGTATCCCAGCTCCGCGGATTTAATGTCCAGCAGTGGATCAGACATTTTGGCGGCAGCGGGGATGGTAAAATGAAACGGTGAATCCACATGAGCCGGCGCGATTTTTTCCATGCGCTCCAGCGCCTTGACCCGGCTCTGTGCCTGTTTGGCTTTGGTGGCCTTGGCCTTGAATCGGGTGATGAACTGTTGCAGATGGGCAATTTCCCGCTGTTGTTTTTCAAAAGCAGATTGTTGATTGGCCATGCGCGCCGACCGCTGAATCTCGAAACTGGAATAGTTGCCGCTGTAATAATTGAGCTGCTGGTGTTCTATATGCAGAACATGTTGAGTGATTTCATCGATGAATTCACGATCATGGGAAATCAGGATCAGGGTGCCGGGATAGGCTTTCAACCAGTCTTCCAGCCATAGAATGGCATCCAGATCCAGGTGGTTGGTGGGTTCGTCCAGCAGCAGAATATCAGACGGGCACATCAGTGTTTGTGCCAGGTTCAGGCGCATGCGCCAACCGCCGGAAAACGATTGCACCGTTGCTTTCAGTTGATGTTGTTGAAAACCCAGCCCGGTCAGTAGTTTTGCAGCCCGGGATTCCGCGCTGTAGGCATCGATATCATCCAGTTGCTGATGACACTGCGCAATGGTGTGCGCATCATTGTTCAGTTCTGCCTGTTGCAGCCGGTCCTGCAGTGTGCGCAGGGGCCGGTCCCCATCGATGACGTAATCCAGCGCGCTGCGATCCAGCGCCTCCACTTCCTGCGCCATGTGGGCAATCCGGCTGCCATTGGCGATGTTCACCGTGCCGGCATCGGGGCCGGTCTCACCCAGGAGCAACGCGAACAGGGACGATTTGCCGCAGCCATTATGCCCAACCAGCGCGATATGCCATCCCGGATAGGCGGTGAAAGTGGCGTCGCTGAGGAGGCATTTGTTGCCCCGATACAAATTTACTGATTGCAGTTGGATCATATTGCTCTGGCTTGTACAACAAAGAGGGTGGGCAGAATACCCAATTCGCGGCCATGAAAAAAGGGCTGATCCGGATACGGGTCAGCCCTTTTCTGCTTGAACGCTTAAGTTACTTAGGTGGTGACTTATGCGTCCTTGTCAGGATCGAAGATACTGCGATCCGGAGCAGTGGGTGCTTCAACAGGCTTCAGTTCAAATGGCTTTTCTTCTGCTTTGGGTGCTTCAGGAGCCGGTTTGGG
>CEUM01005453.1_pt1 | contig 29101 bp, 24 predicted proteins | sample 356421 | NCBI WGS metagenome assembly CEUM01 (sample SAMEA2622716, study PRJEB7988) | marine metagenome | biome: marine biome (ENVO:00000447); feature: surface water layer (ENVO:00002042); material: "saline water (ENVO:00002010), including plankton (ENVO:xxxxxxxx)" | depth 5 m
GCCTGTTTTGGAGAACGGTACCGAGGCTATTTCAACATGCGCGGCGATGGGGATGGATAAGGAAGGAGTGTACGGTCAGTGAGGTTAGAATTCTTTCCGAGGGTCGTTTCATCGCGCCCTTCAAATAGGGTGGTTCCCATGTGTTACATTGCATGGGTGATTCGGAGTATTCGGACATAATCCGGCGGGCATATGTGCGATAGTTTCTTATAGTGCGTGCCCCAATAAGAATATGTCTTGTTTCCCTTCACGTGTTGGAAACCTGTTTTTCAGCCCGAGAGGAGACATTAAGAAGCAGAGATGCTGAAAATTGAATCCTTTATATGGGGTGGCGAGACATATACCTTGGAGTTGAGAAAAATGATCACGAAATGCGACGAATGCAGCGGAAACCTGACGATTGATTTGACCCGTGGAGAGGGCATCTGCGATGTGTGCTCCTTGGTGCACCCCATCCTTCACGACGACGCCGACACCAACAGCGGCAGTTCGCTTGGCGAAGGTCGTCACAACGAAGCCGTCAACATGGAAGCAGGTCACGGTGGCGCGAAAATGGGTGGCAAGATGAACCCCTTTGGCGACAAGTTTGACGGTCGAGGCAACCGCCTGACGACCAAGCAGCGCCGCCTCGCCGCTCGAATCGGTAAGTTGGACCGAAGTTCACAGCGCGACACCGACCCGATGTATGCCCAACTCATGGCCACGCTTCGCAACATGTTCGGCGCTGACATGGCCAAGGCGGTTGAACCACTGGCCCGAGCTGCTGCTCGCAAGCTCACTCGCTCCCAAGAAGCCACGCGCAAGACCCTCTCGCCCGGCGAACGTCGCCGCCTCAAGTGCCCAAAAACGGCCATCTGCCGTGCAGGTGGCAAGGAGCACCCCGAACTCCGTGGCAAGACTGACAAAGACAAGCTCCAAATCATGGCCTTGGCCATCGCCTCCATCGCTGCTCGCTGGTTCCGCACCGTGCGAGTCAACGAAAAGCAACTGATGGACACCTACGGCATCACGGCCAAGCAACTCAAGAACGCCAAGAAGACGATCATGCAGCACTACCAAGAGCGCGTGCGCCAGGGTTGGGCCGCACCTCCTCAACAACTCAGCCTTGCCGCTGCCCGTGAAGACGAGTTGGACAAGGTCGCTGAGAACCTGAGCGACGGCCTTTCGAAGCGCTTCGATGACGATGACCTCGGTGCCATCATGGACGCCTTCTTCACCGTCATGTCGAACCTTGGTGAGCCCAGCGTGGACGCCCCCACGGCCAACGTTCCCATCTCGATGGTGGCAGGTTGCGTCATGTACAACCTCTTGCGCCAACTCGGCCTCCAAAACGGCAACCTCAGCACCGTGGCCAAAGCCGTTCAGCGCTCGGGTGCCGGCATCAAAAGCCGCCTCGAGGAGATGCGTGAACGCTACGAGAGCGGGGATTTCCCCGAAGGAACCGAACTCTTCTCCGACGCAGTTGATGAAGCCGTGGAGAGCGACGGCAACACCGAAGAAGAAGCCGCTGACGAGTGAACCAAATGAAGTGGGGTTCATATCCCACTGACCGCTCCCCGTAGCATGCGTTCATCCTTTGCTCTGTGCGTTGCGCTTGCGTTTCTTCTCGGAACCATGAGTCCGGCTGCTGCCCTTCCGGCCAGCGAAGTCAACAACGGCATGCTGTTTGGTGGGCAGTGGACGCCGGCCAACGCAACGGCCGTTGAGACGAGCAATTTCAGCGATCTCAAAGCCGTCACTGAAGTCTACACCGCCACCTGGTGCGATAACTGCGTGGACGTCGAGCACGCCCTTGAGGACGTCAAGGCTGAAGGCCATCTCATCCAATACCACTTCCATTCCACCCTTAGCGACCCGTTTGGTGTGGCCGAGCTTGAGCAGCGATGGCGAGACAAGTACGAGCCCAACTCTCCGCCCGGCGTGGTGTTCAACGGGACCATGAAGAAAGTCGGCAGCGTGGCCGACGATGGAACGCTTCAGAACGAATTCACCAACCTTGCCAGGCAAGACTTGGGGCTCGGCCAGGGCACCACCGCGTTTTCCTGGACGCCCGGTGTTTGCGAGGACGTGTTCGCCTGCGGCACCATGACGTGGGACCTTGACATCGACGGGGAGCACCTCGACAACGCCAGCCTCACCGTGTACGCTTACATCGTGGAGACCGCCGCCGATTACGAAGAGGGGACCAACGGCCTGGGGACCTACCCGCACATCGTGCGCGACATGATCGATGTTGGAGACACATCCCAAGGATCGATGATGGTGTCGCTCCCAACCCCGCACGACGGGGATGATTTGGAGGTTCACCTGCTTTACGAAATCATGCCCAATCCACCGGAAGTGATGGAAGAGGAACCTGAACCTGCTGAACCCAGTGAAGACACGCCAGCCTTGTCCGTCGTGTCCACGATGATGGTCGTGGGTTTGGCACTGGCGTTCACTCAACGAATTCGCCGAGGCCGCTGAATTCACGGTCAGCAGGGTCGTCAAACTCAACGACGCGTTGCGTGTCCCGATGGTCGAGGTGAAGCTGCCATCGGAAGTGAGGTACTTCCCGGGGCGGAGCCACCACGTCGACGTAATTCCACCAGCGTGGTGGAGCCCCACGTACCCGCTGGCGGTCCTGCATGTCTCGAAGCAAGTCCGTCAGCTGCAAACGGGCGTTGGGTCGTGGGTGATCTCGGCGAACGAGGATGGCGTGCGAGCGATCTTCCTCGTCTCTGACATAGCCGAGCATTTTCGCAGCACGTCTGAAGAAGTTGCGTTCAAGTTCGGACCGTACCGTCACTTGGAGGTCAGCATGCTGGAGCGCCAGTGGTCCGCCGTCACGGAGCGGGAGTCGAAAGTGAGCCCCCAACGGTTGGTGGACCAGCACTTCCCATACCCGTGCAAAGACCTCGCACCAACGGCGTTCACCGTCCCGTACATCGCCCTCCTCGTGAAGGTCGTCTCCACGTCGGTGAGGCATCAAGTGGTGGTAGCGTCGGTGGAAGAAGCCCTCCTGAATGCGCCCGAAGTAGTCCCCAAAGCCCTGGACTTCCGTTCGTCCTGGCACATAGGGCGGCACGGTTTCCCGCCACTCAGCGACGGCTTCCTCGAGCGGGAAGCGGCCCTCTCGATCAAACACGGTGTGGAATCGTGCAGCCCAGCGTTCTGAGAAGCGTGGGCGGCGACGGCCATGGTGTCGGTTTCGAAGAAGGAGTTCGTGAAGTCCTCCACCCGGACGCGGTTCCAACTCGTCAACGGCGTCGCGACGGAGCCATCGAAGTTGGTGCAAGAAATACCGAGGTGGATTAGCGGCCTGCACAGCATCGTTTCGGAGGCGGTCAATCCACGCAGCAGGGATGTTGTGTCGCGGGAAGCCGAACGGAGGGTGATGAAACAGCAACTCCTCGAGGCTTTGGATCTCTGCTGACGCTTTGATGTCGTTCACCATGGAGAGGATCACGCTTCCCATCGTGTCGCCCAGCGGCAGGGTGTTGGCGAATTGTCCGCTGTGAATGCAAATCGGCCGTTTGACGTTGGGCGTGATGTCGGTGACGTGCTGAATGGTGTAAGGCGCCCCGTGTTGACCGTGTTCAACGGCCACTTCATAGACGTGACCAAATTGACCGACGATCAAGGCTCGAGCTCGCTCGAGGAAGACCTTGGTTTCCAAGCCGTTCATGATGCTGTGACAGAATTCCAACGAGCGGACCAGTGGTGCTGACGGGAGGGTGCGTTCAATGTAGCCCACCGACCAGTTGTGCTGCAAGCCGAGCAAGAGTTTCCCCGCTTCGGAGTTCAGTGGCGAGAGCACCAGTGAGGAGAGGAACGCCCAGAGCGCAGGCTCACTGGGCACTCGAATCAACCGCAGTGAACCGGAGGCCGTCCGTGTCCGAAAGCGAAGCGCCTTCGGGTTGAGATCCATCGCCCACTTCTGCGTTTCAGCCTGTTCGTGAGCCGGTTCAAGTTCCCGCCAAGCCTGCATCCACGGCGTGTTGTAGGCGTGGAACAAGCCCGGTGGATGATGAGAGAGCGCTTTTTGGAACATCCCTTCCATGTTGGGGGGCTGCCGGTCAAACATTCGGGATTGGATGTCGTGGGACCACGCCATCATCGGCACGTATTCACGGGCTTCCATGTTCAGGGTACGGTCGATCTTCAATCGAGTCGACAACCACGTCAACATCGCAGCCAAGGGGCGATACGAGGGGCGCAATTCCCGGCGACCTCGGTGGTGAATGTACTGCACCATTCGCGAGGAGTGGCGAAGTTCTGGATTGACGGAGGTCACACACACCAGCAGTGCCGGAATGTCCCACCCCTTTCGTTTGGACACGCTCTCCATCAACGAAAACACGACGAACAAACTCAGCCCGTGGAGGTCGCATCCGTTGAGGTTCCACGCACCATCGAGGTAGCGCAAAACCGACCCGTCGTGGAACCCGATGCCTTCCCTCAGCATGGCTTCTTGGCGTTGAGTGAGGTTGTCGCCGCACAGGACTGCTTGCGTGAGTTCCTCAAACGCGCCCCACGATTCTGGCGGTTTGGTGATGGGATCGTCGTCACTGTCCAAACGGGCCCACTGAACATGGTGGAGATCCTGGGTGTTCGCCAGCAGAGCGTTCCACTTTCGTGATGATGTACCGTTTGGTCCACCAAACAACGCCATCGCCCGTTCGTGTTCTTCTGGATGCAAGGGGGCGTTCCAGCCGCGCTGGGGCTGAAAATCGATCATCGATTGACACCAATCACAGACATGATCGGTGTCGGGGGAGGCTGCGTTGTGAACACACAGCGTTTCGCGTACGCTCGTCGTCATGAGGGATACATTCCCTGACTCTTTTTGAAGGCTCAACCGAAGAGCCGCTGCGAAATGTCGGTGAACCGCTCCACGTCCTCATCGGTGATGTGAAGGTGCACCACCACGCGAATCCGGTTGTCACTCAGGTCAAACATGTCAACGCCATTGGCGGCGTACTGCTCGACCACCTCGGCCGCAGGACGGTTCGTGTTGGCGTAGACCATGTTGGTCTGCACGGTGGCGAGGTCGACGTTGAATTCGGGGAGATCGTTGAGCATGACAGCAATGCGTTGAGCACGTTCGTGGTCGTCTTGCAATCGGTCAACGTGGTGGTCAAGCGCATGAAGGCAAGCCGATGCCAACAGGCCCGCTTGCCGCCAACCGCCACCGAACAATTTCCGCCACCGATGGGCCTTCGCGATGAAAGCCGACGAGCCCACCAACACCGAGCCAACCGGCGCGCCGAGCCCTTTGGAGAAGCAAATGGAGACCGAATCGTAGTGCTGGCACATGCGTGCGACATCAACGCCCGTGGCGATGGCGGCGTTGAAAATTCGAGCCCCGTCAATGTGCGTGGCGCACCCCAAAGAGGCAGCGACCTTGGCGATGTCATCGAGCGTGGTTTGGTCGTAACAGGAGCCCCCTCCGAGGTTGGACGTGTTTTCAACGCACACCAGCGAACCGTTGGGGTAGTGGCTGCCCGAACCTTCCGCCTTTCGAACGGCAGAACGCACCTGCTCGGGTGTCATCAGACCGCCTTCGCCGTCCACCAAGGCGATGGAAGCACCGCAGAGCGCAGCATAACCGCCGCCTTCGTAACGATAGATGTGAGCGGTTTTGTCACACACGATCTCGTCGCCCGGCACGGTGTGGGTTCGAAGGGCAATGGCGTTTGACATCGTTCCCGAGGCCACGAACAGCCCGGCTTCTTTGCCAAACATGGCGGCCACGCGGTCTTGCAGTTCAATCACGGTTGGGTCGTCGCCGAGCACGTCGTCGCCCACGGATGCCTCGTGCATGGCCTGGCGCATGACGGTCGTGGGTTGAGTGACCGTGTCAGAGCGGAAGTCGATTCGGGAGGAGGGGTGTTCCCGCATGGAATTGGCTCAACGCTCTCCTTCATCAATGCGGTGATTAGAGCAGTTTGAGATGGCCGGTCAACTCGTCAAGGGCCGTCTCGTTAAACGGGCCCAAGGCCAGCACCGTAGCAGAGCCTTTCGGAATCTGCGTGTGGCCCGCATCCCGGACGAGATGAACGGGGATGTTTTGCTGACGAGCGAGGCGAGTGAGGGCGTCAAAGTCGGAGGCTTCCGGGGTTTTCACGCAGATTTTCTTCTGACCTTCGGCCAACCACGCCTCAACATGTTGGGGGTGGCTCACCCCTGCGCCAAGGAACGCCTGGATGGAAGCATGGCCGACCTGAGCGGCAATTTTGCCCTTGCCCATTTTCAACGATTGATTGACCACGCAGACCAGCTTCATCGAACCCTCCACCGGCGCATTGGAGGGCGTAGGTGCCGTGATGCGATGAAGAAACGAGCGAAATCCCATCCTATCACCTTACAACGCATCCAAGTGACGCAACAGGGTGTCCATCGCTCTCCGTGGGCCCATGATGCCGAGCACGGTCACCGTCCCGGCTGGAACTTCAGTATGACCAGCATCCGTGACCAGCGCTGCATAACATCCGCTTGGAATGGAAGCGTGGAGCGCATGCATGGCTTCGAGGTCGTCCACACCGAGCACGACCTTTCTCGCGCCACCGGCTCGCCAACGTTCGAGGAGCCGTGAGCGACGAGCGGCGCGTACGACATCGACCGCAGCGTGGGCACACTGAGCCGCCAGTTTTCCAGTGCTCAACGCCAGATCTTGGCGCACGATGAGGGCCATGGTCGGTGCATCATGCATCGAGGCCATGCAGTTCACCCGTCGCCAACACGTCATCCTCCAGGGCGGTCAAACCGCTGAGGAAGCGATGGAGCATTGACCCCGTCCAGACGGCAAAGGCGACGTTGCCAAGGGCGTGAACGGCATCAAAAGGCAACCCTTGGCCGAGCAAGATCATGAATTGGCCAACCGTCATTTCACCAGAGACCAATGAAAGCGTCGAAATCAAACCAAACAGCGGCGCCACCAAGGCTGCGGCAAGGTACAGACGAGCGTGGTTGAGGCGTCCGTCGGCGATGAGGTTCGCTTTGGCACCCACCACCGCAACCACCGACCAGCCCAAGGCTTGGAAGAGGGTCCACCAGCCGTGGCTGATGAGCAGGTTGGAGAGCAGGGTGACCAAGATAGCAAACGCCACACCGCGCTTGGCACCTAGATGGGCGCCGACGAGCAAGGCAGCCACGGTCACGGGCTGAACGTTCGGGAGCGGCTGCATCACGACGCGCAGGGCCGCCATGGCGAGAACCATCGTGACCAACATGGCCGCTGTCATGCGGTTCGCTCGTGGCGCTGAAAACAAGAACGCAAACGCTGTTCCAACCAAGACGACGTCGAGAAGAGCTGCGCCGGTGGGGGACAATTCTGGCCCATGAGCCCCCAGCGCTTGGAACATGAACCGTCCGAGAAGGCGGCCAGCCTTGAGGCTTGCCACCCTCAAGCCAGATGCCAACGCAAGACGAGGGTGGACTCAATCTCGGCCTCATCCACCGCGAACACCCCGCGCTGGCCGTTGATGGTGTATTCCCATCCCGTCGCTTCCACACCGTTGATGGCCACAAGATAGAGCCCGATCCCGGTCGCCTCGGTGGTGAGAGAGAGATCGCGTTCTTCCGCTGCAGCCGCCGTCAACGACCAGACCGTTTCATGTCCAACCAAACCACCAGCCACAACGGTTTGATCTGGCAAATCAAACACCACGACTTGGGTGCCCAGCCATTCGTCCGGCCATGACGGGTCCCACGTCGTCTCCTCGGAAGACGGTTCTTCTTCCACCAACCAGGCATTCCATGACGCCGCAAGGTCGGGAAGCATCAGCAACGCCACGGCCACGGCTCCAAGAGTCAACAGACGCCATGCATCCGTGGTCCGCCCTCGGTTCGACAACCAGGCTGCTCCAACCAAGCCAAGGGTAATCGCTGTCAATCCGATGAGCGGGGTCGACATGGTTGTTGCTTCCTCCCCGCTGCTCGTGCGTTCAATGGTGTATGCCATCAGCACGCCCGCATCGTTGCCCAAGTACATCTCGGTGGAAGTCCACGCTGGTGCCGAAGTGCCGTAGCCGTCGTGAGGTGTCGAAAACAGACTCACTTCACCCAACGTCCCGTTGTCGTTCAACTCTGCGCTCAACCAACCGCCCTCATCGGTGTTCACGGGGGCAAAGAATTGGCCGGGCGAGCGCCATCTCATCTCGCCGTTCACCCTGGTTGGATACGTGTCAATGACGATGCAATCGGGATCGCATTGGACGGAAGTCAGGCCATCGCTGTCGCCGAGCACAACGGTCGTGTCCATCACCAGCGGGATAGCAGGCGAACGGCCCAACACGGCAAGTTCTGCAAGCGTGCTCGACGTGCTGTTGAACAGCAACAAACGACTGAGGCTCGGTTCCTGGACGTGAAGCAGCAGGCCACCGCCCATGCTGATGGGTGCGTGTCGGAGGGAGGCGGAGAGGTTGTGAGTCTCAAGCACCGTGCCGTCGACCGCAACGGCCCACAACTGACCGGCTTCATCGCCCAACCAATAGGCACCGTCGTGGAGGGTGACGCCGTTGCGCCAACCGTTTCCGAGATCTGTTTGGAAGGCAACGGCACCGTCGGCGAGACACAAACGCATCAGACCGGTGCGTGTTGGCACCACCACATGGTCGCCATCGACCAGCGGCGCTCCCGTGATACCCCATCCATCCAACGTTGAGTTAGCCTGCCAGTTCACGGTGCCGTTCGAGGGATGCAGCGCCGTGAAGGCACCGTCCGCCCATCCCACCAAAAGCAGGGTGGGCCACGTCCCGCAGGGGCCTGAACCGGCCTCCACCATGACCAGTGGGGCCATGTCGTGTTGGGTGGTGGTTTCGCTGCGGTAGGTCCAACGCTGTTCACCGTCGTGGGAAAACGCCAGCACTTCAGGTCGTTCATCGCCCGTCCAAAAGCCGGAGGTTCGAGCGTACACGTGCTCGTCATCCACCAGCGGAGACGTGGTGATGTAGCCCGGGCCGAGGTCGGCTTCCCACGCAGGCTCCCACGATTGTGCCGAGGCCCATGGCATCAACATCAGGAGGGTCAAGGCAGCGAGCACCAACGCCGCACGTTTCATCGGTCGTTCACTCCAACACGGCTTGAATTGCAGCCCGAAGCAACGCGCTGACTTCCTTTCCGTCAGCGCCGCCGGCCGCCTGCATGACCACGCCCATCAAGGGCCCCATGGCGCCCATGCCGCGTTCCTTCACGAAGTCCAAGCGTTCAGCCACGATGCCCTGAATCACCTCGTCGAGGCCACCGATATCGGCGGGTGCCAGCGCGTGTGCGTTGCAGTAGGCTCGAAGTTCATCCAGCGAAACGAGTTGCCCGGTGTGGGCTTCCACCACCTTGTCCACGTGATCGCGGGCCAACGCCCCTTCCTCCCGGAGCGCCAAGATATTCCCGAGGGTTTCAGGCGGTTCGGTGTCGTGGTTCAGCAACAGGGCAGCCCAGGCCTTGGCCGGAAGGGCAGCGATGTGTTCGCAAAACAGGTCGTCCAATTCTCGAGCCAGCAGCTGCTCGGCTTGATCGGTGGACATCTCATAGGTCGCGAGGCGGTTCACACGGGCTTCATCCGACATCGGGAGTGATGTCATCACCATCGACCAATCGGTCGCATCAAGCACGCGTGGCGGGACGTCGGTTTCAGGGTACATTCGGGACCGTCCCGGTAGAGGTCGCATGGGTGAGGTGGTGCCGTCTTCAGGTGCACCTTTCTTCACCACAACGTTTCGAACTTCTTGGGGAATTCGGTGCCATGCCAGACGAGCGCGGTCAAGCACGGCTTCGAGGGCCAGACGGGCTTGCCATGCAGGAGCGCAGCACAACACAAAGGCGTCACTTTCGGCCAGCTTGAGGCTGGAACGCACAGCGCTGACTTCGTCAGCGGTGATGCCGTAGGCGGGCAACTCATCGGCGTGGAAGATGCCCTTCACGCCGGCCAACTTAGCGGCACCTGCCAGTTCGCGACCGAGACGGGGCAGTTGGGCACCGTCGTCGTCCTTTGTCTTCGTCCCGAGACGCCCCAGCAAGCCCTTCAGCGGAAGCGCCATCATCAGCGAGCCACCGCTCAAACCGTCAGCGATCATTCCCGACTGCGTCGTGGAAAACAAGGCCGAGACATCATGCAGGTCAAGTGGAAGGTGCTCGGCCACAGCCTGAGCGACTTGGCGTTCGATGGACGCATCGTCGTCATCCCGGTGAGGGGAGAGGGGCGAGAGGTTGAGGTCAGCGCGAAGGTCGTTGGCCAAGCGATAGAAATGCAACTGGCGAGCCATCTCAAGACGGATGATGGTCGGAATCCAATTGAGGTCTTGGCAGCCTTTGATCTCCACGCGGTCACCAGCGGCAATGGAGACGTTGAGGTCTTGACGAATGCTGCCCAAGCCTCGGCGAACACGTCGTGTGCGGCGAAGGACACGCCCCAGCGCCATGGCGGTGGTCTTCGCGTGGTCGGGGGAGCGGACGTCGGGCGATGTCGCAATTTCGATAAGCGGCAGTCCCAACCGGTCGAGGTTGTAGATGACTTGCTGGCCGTGTCCGAGGTCAACCGTGTCTAATTTTCGGGCGCTGTCTTCCTCAAGGCACACCACGTCAACACCCACGGGCCCCTCGGATGTCTCGAGGACACCGTCCGTAGCGATGAGGGACGTGCGTTGAAAACCGCTGGTGTTGGAACCGTCCACCACCGTTTTTCGCATGGTCTGAATCAACGAAACGGGCTTTGCATTGAGAAGGGCGGAAACGGTGAGCGTGATGTCGAGAGCGTCTTCGTCAAGTGCCAGCGGCGGTTGTTCGTCAAGTTCAATGAGACCAGCGTTGGGCGATTGAGCGTAGACAAACGTGCGATTTCGCTTGGACTCAAAGCGGGCAGCGACGTCGACGGCTCCCCCTTCACCACGGCTGGCGCGCAGGCGGCGCTCAAAGGTCGGCCAGTCTTCGGGGAGGGTATCGATGGTGATGTCGTAGAGTTCGCCGGTCTCTCTGGAGTGCAGTTTTCCCGTGGCGAGTTGTTGGTGGACCTCAAGGCCGCACATGAACCCCAATTGGTCGGGGTCCAACTGGGACGGCTGGTGAACATCGCCTTGGGGTTCATCGGCCATGTGCTTGCCAAGCGCTCACCCTTCATGAGCACAACCCTTGATTGAAACTCAAACAATCTGGAGGGTGTCGTAGCCAGAAGGTCGCATCATGCGCCCGTCTCGGCACAATTTGTCGATGATGTCCTCCGCTTTGCTGCGCGGAATGTCTCGACGTTCAGCTTCGGTTAACACGTCGAGCAAATTCGCGGCCGTTCCCGAATCGTTTTGAAGCACAGAAACGATGTCAATGATGGCTTTCTCTTGGTTTCGAACCTTCCCTTTCTTGCCTGACTCGATGGTCGTCATGTCGAAGTTTTCACCCATGAGCTCGTGCCGCCAGGTCTTCGTCAGCCGGATGGCACGCTTGGCATCATCAGCGGTAGCGCTTTCGGAAAGACGGATTCGAGCGCTGGCTTCTGCCAAACGGGAAAGGGCTTCGAGTGATCGTGCGGTGATGGCCACGCTGTCCTCGGATTCTCCGCCGGATTTCCTCGTTTCCACATAGTAGGCGACGATCATTTCCCGCGCCTCGTCGTTGAGTTTGGGATGGAACATACGTTTGGAATAGGCCACGTATTTTCGCAAGAGTTCCCGGGGGAGCACCTCGTAGGTTCCATCGGCTTTCTTGGCCTCCTTTCGCTGGGCCGTAGAGCGAGACGGATCGGGAATGGTTCCCTCCTTCACGAGCAACTCACTGCTTCCCTTCAGCCTGTTCGAGATGATGTGAGATGCAATTTTTTCGTCGTTGGATTCGTCCGGTGTATCCGTCAACAACCAGATGATGTCAAAGCGAGAAATGAGCGGTGGAGCGAGGTTGATCTGTGAGGTGAACGGCACATCGCTGACCGGCTGGAAACGCCCGCTGGTGGGGTTGGCGGCGGCGAGCACAGCGCATCGGGTGCGAAGGCTGGCGTTGATCCCGGCTTTTGAGATGGAGATGCTCTGCTGTTCCATGGCTTCGTGCATGCTTGAACGGTCGGCAGCGTTCATCTTGTCGAATTCGTCGATGGCCGCCAAGCCAAGGTCGGCCAGCACCAAGGCGCCGGCTTCGAGGGTCCAGCGTCCGTCAGCCGCTGCGTCCTGTACGGCAGCAGCGGTCAGCCCCGCAGCCGAAGCGGATTGACCGGAAGCAAAGCGTCCACGTGGCGAGATGGTGGACATGTAGTGCAGGAGTTGCGATTTGGCCACACCCGGGTCGCCCATCAGGAGGATGTGGATGTCGCCGCGGTTTCGAGTGCCGTCTTCGTTGACCTGAGCTTCACCGCCAAAGAGTTGGAGCATCAACGATTCCTTGATGCGTTCCATTCCGAAGATGGACGGCGCAATGCTTCGCGTCAGCAAGTCGTAGACGCCGGGGTCGCGGGCAATCTCTTTGATCTCCGTTTCTTCCTCCTCGGAGATGATGATTTCCTCCAGCGGGATGTTCTGCCGCTCCAACGAATGGATACGAAGGAAGATGTCGAACACCGGCGTGTCTTTGCCGCCTTTACGTTGAGAACGGATGAACAGAACGCCGTTGGCCTTGACACGGTCGCCAGGGTTCAGCCGGCCGGCCAAGTCTTGCTCGCCAATGCAGAGAATACGCTCGGGCTGAATGCCGCCCTTCATCTGCTCGGGGAGTTCCTGAAGTTCGATGAATTGCGAGTTGATGAGATGGGAGGCTTGCTGCTGGAGTAAGAACCGAGTCTGGCGTTTGTTTCTGCCGCAGCCGCCATCGATTTGAGAACACTCCAACGGCTCAATGAGTTCCTGTTCGTTCGGCTGATTCACTTCCATGGTGTGGCTGCATGCCACGCATTCAAACACGGCCGAGTACAGCCGCGGGCGAACACCGGTGATCTTGGTCGTGACAGCATCGATGGCGATCATCCGTCCGATGTCATCGGCGCGGAGTTGAGACACCGTTCGGACCTGGTCGCTTGGAAGATGGATGATACGAACGAACGGCATCAAGTTCCCTTCACCGGCGTCCAGCAGGAATTGGCGCAAGGCCTGATTCGCCGCACGGAAATGGTGGTCGGGGTTGGCAAGGATGTCCTGAGCGAATTCGTGGTCGTAGCCCTCAACCTCACGGAACGACACCTCAAGGGAACCCTCGTCGGGCCACATCTTGGCGAGGTTGTGAATGGCTTCGGAATACTTGTCTTGGAGGAGGGAAGTCCAACGAGCGGGGAGGTCGAATTCTTGAATCGCACTCACCATCTTCACCTCCGGGCGTACGCCATCGGAGGCAACGGGATATAACCGTTCTCGGTCGGGCAATCCACCCCTCTGTTTCCACTGGAGAATTGAGGCCGCGCACACCCCTTGTTTTCCACGCTTCGAGCGTCGTGTGGAGAACCGCCGGCGGCGAAGAATCCATGTAGCCTCAACCGTACCTTTGGCCATGAAGGTCACCTTCGCTCACGGTTTGTGGTCCAGCACCGACAGCAGCAAAGCAGCATGGATGCGAGCCCAGGGGTGGGACGTCACCACGCTTGACATGCGGAAGTACGGGTGGGACCAAGCCAGTCAAACGCGTGTGGTGCTCGAGGCCATTGACGAGTTGGGTCCGTTTGATGTGCTCATCGGTTCCTCGTTCGGTGGCCTGGCCACGGCCAACGCTGCAGCTCAACGTCCACAAGCCGACCTTCGTCTCGTCCTCTTAGCGCCCGCCTTTGGCTACGATGAATTGGTGGCCTCCACCCTCGGCCAGCAAGCCATGGAGGCGTGGGAGCAGTCCGGCACCCACACCTTCCAGCCCCCCGGATGGGACGAACCTGTCATCATGCCGTGGTCCTTTGTTGAGGTCGCACGAACACATTCGTGGCCGGCGCTGCACCACCCAACGGCCATCCTTCACGGGACCGGGGACGATGTCGTGCCGCTGACCAACAGTGTACGAGCCAAAGGCGCCCTCGACCACGTTTCCCTTCATGAGGTGGACGATGGTCATCGGCTTCACGAGAGTTTGAGTGAACTGATTCCACTCACTCGCCTCGTGATGGACGCGTGAAACCCAAGCGATTCCTTCATGAAACGCCAACCGATGGACACGCCATGAGTGAGCCCATGGACTATGCCAGTGCGGGGGTTGATATCGATCTCGAGGGTTCAGCCGTCGCCTCGCTCATCGGTGCCCTGTCGAAGAGCGTCCGACAACCCGGGACGCCAGGCGCCCCCGTGGACCTTCCCGGCGGGTTTGGCGGGCTGATCGAATTCGGTGACAACCTGCTCGCCATGGCCACGGACGGCGTGGGCAGCAAATTGCAAATCGCCACGATGTTGGAGCAGTGGGGCGGCGTGGGCATCGACTGCATGGCCATGAACGTCAACGACCTGTTGTGCGTGGGTGCCGAGCCCATCGCCTTTGTTGACTACGTGGCCGTTCCAAAACCCGACCCGGCCATCCATGCTGCGCTCGGCGCTTCGTTGGCCGAAGCGTGCCGTCTAGCTCGTGTCACGCTTGCGGGTGGAGAAACCGCTTCACTGCCCGGCATCGTCACGGAACTCGACCTCTCAGGCACGGCCCTCGGCTGGTTGCCCAAGGGGCAAGCCATCACCGGCGAACATCTCCAAGACGGTGACGTGCTCATCGGGCTGCCCGCTTCGGGGATTCATTCCAACGGCTATTCCTTGGTTCGCAAGATCGTCGAACATGCCGGCTTGACCTACACCGACCCCGCACCGTTCAATGCCGACCACGATGGACGAACGCTGATGCGTTGGACCAATGGAACACCGACCCTCGGCGAGGTGGTCCTCAACCCCACCCGCATTTACTGCGACCCGGTGGTTGACCTGCTCAACGCTGCTCGCGGCGACGCCCCGTTCAACATCGAGCATGTGAGAGGGATATGCCACATCACGGGTGGCGGGTTGTCCAACCTGCTCCGCCTCCATCCCTCCCTGGGATGGGACATTCATACTCCACTTCCAGTCCTTCCCGAGTTTTCGTGGCTCCAATCCGCCGGCGGTGTGGAAACCAGAGAGATGTACCGCACGTTCAACATGGGCATGGGCATGGTCGTTGCCGTGGATGCCAACCATGCATCCGCTGTCGTTGACTGGTTGCAACAACGCATGGAAGGAGTGGCCATCGTCGGCCATGTCAAGGACCACGGCCACCGTGTGACCCACGCCATCGAAGGCGTGGAATTCTCACATTACTGAAGGCCGTTCGCATCGGTGCGGTCATGAGGGAGAGGGCGCTGGCAAGGCCATGGCCGACGCTTCTGGTTCAACCGAGCGTGACGGCCGCCTCTGGATGGAAGGCAAGACGCTGGTCCAACTGAGCGCCGACCAAGAACGCCCGACCCACATGCCACGAGGACCTGCCAAACGCACGGGTCCTGGTTTCCTCAACCCCGCCATGGCACCTGCTCGAACCCGTTCCGTGCTTCTGTTGGCGGATGCACTGGAGCACGACTGGTTGGTCAAACCCGACCATGACCTCCGTGCCTTGGATGCGTTGTGCGCCACGGGGGTTCGTGTACGCCGGTGGCGAAACGAAGTGCCCGCCGAGCACCAGCAACGCCTGCGAATCACCGCCAACGACCTTGACAACGTGGCGCTCAACCGGCTCATCGCTGCGCATGAACACCACCCACCAGCCACCCGTGTTGACCACGCGCTGGAGGACGACCGCTACGAGCGACTGCCAAGCGGCACCATGCACAACGGGCTGTTCGTGATGAACAACGATGCTCGAATCGCCCTGATGGAAGCGGCCTACCAGTGGGTCGACCTTGACCCGTTTGGTTCGCCCGTCAACTTCCTCGACGCTGCCGTTCAGGGATTGTCTCGCGTGGCCTTCCTCGAGGTGACAGCCACCGACACGGCGGCGTTGACCGGGTCGAGCGCTTCATCGGGGCAGCGACGCTACGGTGCGAAAGGCATCGTCGACAGCTACGCTCACGACGATGCGGTCCGAGTGCTCCTCGGCCTCATCGCCACCACGGCTGCGCGCCATGACCGATGCGTTGAACCCGTTCTGGCCTTGTTTGACGGACACCATGTGCGGGTGAGTGTGAAAATTCGTCGCAGCCGTGAGGGCGCTTCCGACGTCCTCCAATCCATGGGGTGGCGAGTTCGCAACGAGGATGGTACGTATCGATTCGTGCAGCACCCCGCGCCCGATGAGGTCGGGAAAGCCAGCGGCCCCATGTGGATCGGCCCGCTGTGGGACAAGGACATCGCCGGTCGAATGACCGAGGAACGCGTGTTGTCGTTGTGCAATCCAACCGAAGACGACATCAGCAGAGGTCAGGCCAACGGCCTGATCTGGAATGAAGACGACAGCAAGTACGCCGCCCGGGAACTGGTGCGAAGCGTTCGGTACATCGCCCAAGCGGCGGACCTGATGAGCCGGGAACATACCCTCTACCACATGGACGACCTACCCAACATGGCGGGAGTAGGTCACGGTCCGAAAATGGAGGCCTTGTTTGAAGCCGTTCAGCAAAACGGGTATCATGCAGCACGTGTTCCTGACATCGACCCGTTTTTTGTGACCGACGCGCCTCATGACGAACTCATGGCCGTTGTTCGAGCGTTGCTGGCGTGAGGCCTCGGTCAAAGAGGAAACGACACGCCCGTCACCTTCTCCGACCAGGCCCACAACGCCGCAGCGTCGTCGAGGCGTTGAGCACGCTTGCTGATGTTGGCTCGACCGGTCCAACCCCATGCCTCCAACGGACCAACCGGGCCCCAGTAGGGGTGGTCCAACGCTTCGGCTTCGGTGGCGGCGAAGACCGTGGCAGCAGCACCTCGCTTGGGCGAGAGCGCCACCGTGTTGAAGAGGCGCCACATCAGCGAATGGCGTTGGAGTGATGTGTTGGCGTAGCCGGGGTGGCTGGCCAATGAAACCACGTGAGACCCGTTGGCGTTCAAACGTCGATTCAGTTCCAATGCGAACATGAGGTTGGCCAGTTTACTCCGCCCGTATTGCCCCCATTTATCGTACCGCTTCCCTTCGCCATGCATGTTCGCAAGGTCGAGTCGCCCCATGGTGTGGGCGATGCTCGACACCGTCACAACACGAGGTTTGGAGGACTTTTGGAGATGTGGCAGCATGTGAGCCGTCAGGGCAAAATGGCCGAGGTGATTGGTGCCCACTTGAAGTTCAAACCCATCGGCGGTGGTGCTTCGTGGAGGAATCATCACGCCGGCGTTGTTGATAAGGAGGTCAAGACGGGGGAAATTTGCCATGACCTCAGCAGCAGCCCGCTCAACGCTTTTGAGGTCTGCAAGGTCGAGTTCGAGGATATGGACACGGCCTTCCGGGTGCCGTCCGAGAATGCGTTCTTTCGCACCTTCTGCCCGCTGAAGGCTCCGGCATCCGAGGATGACTTCGGCACCTTTTCCGGCAAATTCCATCGCCATCTCAAACCCTATACCGGCATTGGAACCCGTGATGAGGACAATGACGCCGTCTTGGTCGCCCGTGTCGCTCAATCGCCATTTTTGCTTGAGGCGCTTTCGAGGCATAGCATCACCTATGTTGGACTTCAACGCAATCAACCGAACGACGGGTCGATGTCTGTCACGTTATCGTCCTCGGGCGCCGGAAGCATTTGGGCGGCGTTCTCGATGATGTCTCGAACACTGTCCTCGATGGACCGAGCGTTCTCGATCAGTTCCGTGAGCGGAATTTCAAGACCGGTCAAATCGCTTACGGCTTCCACGGCCAGCGCTGCGGCCCGGGCGTCGGGGTACATCGGGCTGGCTTCGGACAGCAGCGCCGTGATGTCAATGCCGAGTCGGTCGCCCTCGCCCAGCAAAAAGCCGGTGATGCCTGAGACGATGCCCTGCTGAATGGGTTCGATGTCAAGGCGCTTGAGGCGCTCTCGTGCGGCAGGTATGGACCCTACGCCGAACAATTCGCCGGTGCTGAGTTCTTTCTCAGGACGGGTCAGGCCGTCGATGATGATGAGCCGGTCAAAGCCGCCCTTGGTGAACCACTCAAGCACCGTGGTGGCGAACGGAATGTCCGTTTCGTTGCCAAATTGAATTTCAGACGTGAAGACACCGATGCCGTCGCCCTGGTAGACGCGAACCGGGTGCTTAGGGACCTCGTCGTGAATCAATGCAACCGCCGGGAAATCCTTGTGCATGACCGTGCCAAGTTGGCGAAGCCCCAGGGTTTTGATGATGTGGGACGTTGAGATCACACCAACCATACCAGCGGTGGTGAATCCGCACACAGCCGTCCCGCCCGTTCGTGGGTCGGCATCTTGGTGGAGAACCAAGGCATAGGATTGCAGATTTGCATCCATGGTATTCCCTCCGTTTTCTTTCCAATCAAGGTCCTGTAAAAAGGCTCACGGGTGGCTCATTCTTCCCAGACGGCCCAGTCTTCCCAACCTTCTTCGCGGTACCACCAGGTGCCATCCTCGTCTTCCCACCATTCCGTGCCGTTCTCGTCAACCGAGATGCCGTCGTCCTCTTCAGTGGCTTCTTCGTCCCACGTTTCCTCTTCGTCGTAGGATGCTTCTGCATCCTCCGCTTCCTCGGCCGAAACCGCATCTTCTGCAGTGGCGCCGAACTCAAACGCATCAGCGCTGCTTCCCAGCGAGGGAGAGGCGGCCAGTCCTTCAGGTGCATCGCTGTGGAGCGATTTGCCTGAACCCTTGAGTTCGTCGAGTGATTTGGAAGCGCCAAGGTCGACGCTCTTGGAGCGAGTCGACGGTTCGGGGGCAGCCAAGGCTTGCTCGAAATAATCCTCCTCGTCGTCATCGTCGTCATCAAAGTCCAGGTCGCTACGGCTTCGAAGGTAGAGCACGCCACCCACGCCAACGGCAATGGCGATGAACAGGCCGATGCCGACCAAAACGGGCGTCATCGCACCTTCAGCCTCGTCTTCAATGGGGTCGTCGTCAACGACCTGCACGGGCATCTCACCGAGCGTCCAGACAATTTCTCCCTCGGTGGAAGCCGTGTCCTCGGTCATCGAATCGCAGGCGTTATCTCCGAAGTCAAGACAGGTGAGGGAGATGATGTAACCCTCGCCTTGGAGACCAGGGAACATGCCCTCCGTTGGGGCGTTGCGGACCAATGAGAAGGTCAAGTCAACAGTTCCGTTGGCTTCCACCGTCACCGATGGGCCAGCGGCCTCGTTCCAGACCAATTCGATGGGGGGCGGCGTGCCGGGAATGACCTTCCATGCGAATCCAACCATGACGTCGAAGGGGTTCGGATTGGTGACCGTGCAGGTGATGGTAACGTCCGTGGCGTTGCTGTCCCATTCGTAGGTGGCCGTACCGCAATCGACGGTGCCGGGAAGGGTTACGTCGGGGAAGGTCGGGCCGCTGGTCTGGTTGGTCTCGTCGGTGGTGTTGGTTTCATTTTCTCCTGCATCAGGTGCCGAGGCAAAGGCAAACGAGGTGGAAAATGCTGGAAGGTAGAACGTCGGAGGCGAGGTCTCGAGCTTGACCACCAAGCGGCCGTCGTAGGCGCCGGTACCCTCGATGCTCAGTTCGTTTCCTCGGACCTCGGCCGTGCCGTTCTCAGTTTCCGTTCCAGATGCATCGGTGGCGTGCCACCTGACGGCCATGTTGGCCAAGTACATGCTTTGCGTGCTGTCATCGGCCTCAACGTCGATCACGGTGGAGAATGCACCCGCATCATCAACAGCGAGGGGTCCCTCGGTCGCCATCGACACGACGACCGTACCGAACGCTTCAGATGAGTTCATCGTGGGTGCCAAGGGCTGAACGGTCGCATTGCCCACATCGCCTGCCCAGGTCATGCTGAGGTTCATCGGTCCGACGGCGTCGATGGGTCCGAGTTCCGACAGAGCATTGAGGGAAAGCACGGCATGTCCGGTTTCGTTCGTGGTCAACTCCATCGAGTACGACTCATCAAGGCCGTTGACCTTCAGCAGCAACGTTGCACCAGCGATGCCCGTCCCGTCTTGATGCAGGTGGGCGAGGCCGTTGAGCGGTTGCGAGCGAGCAAGGAGGACCAGCCCGTCAAGCGTGTTGTCGGAGAAGTCCGTGTAAGCGACGTCGAGGGTGGTTGGCAGCGCCGTGTCGTTTCGGGTGTAAATCGGCCCGATGGTGGTGACGTTGGTGGAGGCGTTGCCGTACACGTCAACACCGATGGCGGCGACGTAGTAGCCCAAGCCATCAACAAGCGAACCGCCCGTACTGTCCTGCTCAGTGCTGAGGGACAAGGTCGTTGCGTTGGTCGTCAAGACGGTGTCCAGGCCAGCAACGTCCGTGAAGTCGTTTGGCAGAAGGTACACACGATGTTCAACGATGGAAGCATCGCCTGAGCTCCACGAGATGGCCATAACCCCGCCCTCATCGTCCGGCACATCAATGGCCGACAAGTTGGGAATGTAGGACTTGGGCGTTGGATAGGGAATCGATACACTCAACGGGGCTGAGAGGTTGCTGGTGACACCAAACCGATGGATGCTCTGCACCCAATAGGTCCAAGATTGACCAGGTTGGACAGCGACGTCGATGGTGTTGTTCGCCAGAGTCGTTGCGTAAGAGGTTTGCAGGTCAACGGCTTGTCCAGCGGGCGATCGGTAGATGGTGAAGTCCAGCAGGTCGTCTCCGAAGTCGGTGATGGGTTGCCAATCAATGACCACGCGGTCGGGTTGTACGTCCGAGAGTTGGAGCACGGGCGTAGGTGGAAGCGCAATGTTGGGTGCGCCGTCCACGTAGGCGACGGACGGGTTTTTGATGACAAAACTCCCGTCGGCCGAGGTGTTGAATTGGAGCGGTACGGTCAAGGTCCCCGTTCCGGCAGTCATCTGTTGGTTGAGCGCGTTGCTCAAGTTTCCTGCAAGGCTGGGGTTGGTGTTCACCAAGAAGTCCGCCGTGTAGCGAATGTCAAGGCCACTGAAGGTAAAGTCGCCCTTCGTGAGGGAATGCATGGAGAAGTTCACCCAGCCCATCTGGATGCCGTAATCGTCCGAAGTGTAGGGAAGACCCGGGCTGAGAACATTGAGGGTCTGGGTGAGGTTTCCAGTGTTGTCCTGGATCATCAACATGGACAAGCCGTTGCTCCCGTTTCCTGCGTAGCCTTCTGCTTCAACATCTGCCTGTCCGTCTTGGTCCATGTCGTAGCCTACCTTGTGATAGGCAGAGATGAACACACCGTACTGCGAACCCTCGCCGACGAGGACAAGGTGCTCGTTGGAGCCGTCGCCGTCCATGTCGCCAAAGTGAACGGCGCGTGGAGCCGTCCCGGGGAAGAACACGTTGGAGGCTGTGCCGCTGACTCGATTCGCTGAATTCCAAGAACTGGTGAACCCGTAGGCGGTAACGTTGCCCGTGACAGTGGCAGGGTTGCCGTCTGGGCTTCCTTGGTTGGGGACGAGAAGATGGGCATCCAGGTCCATGTCGTAATCCAAAATGGTGGCGTTGGTCAGTGTCAACAACCGGTTGTGGTTGTCGCCATCCCAGCCGAGAGCGCCCTGGTTTTCGATGGAACGATGACCTGAAGGCCGAGGAGCCAGGATATCGAGATCCTGATCGGCGTCGAAATCACCGACGATGGAGCCGGAAGCAACCCCTGAGATGACGCTGGTTCCAACGGCAACGTCAGAGGTGGAAGGTGACCAAAACACCTCGTTGGCGTTTCCGTTGGCCTGCGCTGCGATGAGGGTTGGGTTGTTCTGTGTTCCAGCAAACCGTGCAAACAGCATGTGAGTGAGGGTTGCGGAGTTTGATGTTCCTTGAATTTGGATGGTGGCGGATCCACGGGTTGAGAACGTGTTGGACCGGTTTCTGAATTCGTCAACTTGAACCACGCCGTTGGAGCGAATGGAAACCATCTCGTCCACGCCGTTTCCGGTGAAGTCGCCAAAGTCAAGGTCGATGATGCTGGAAGCGTGCGTAACGTTCACCACGGGCTTGAAGCCACCCGAAGTCGTGTTCGTGAAATGAATGCACAACTGGTCGTCGCCAGGTGCGTAGCCGACCACGTCATCGTAGTTGTCGCCGTCCACATCGGCCACCATGATTCGGGTGGCGTTGGTGCACGTCCGCTCCCATGAGGAGAAGGTGATGCCAGTGGTGTTGTCGTAGGTGCTGACCTTGAAGGCAGCTGCCGTCGTGTAGGCAGGTGCCGTGGTGCTTCCCACGGAAACGTTGGCTGTTCGGGAAAGCAAGGCAAAGTCCGTGTTGTTGTCGTTGTTGATGTCGCCCTTGTCGACAGCGTGAATGTAGCCGGTCTGGAAATAACCACCCGTCAGCGTTGGTGCAAAGCCAACATCGTAGCCCGTGCTTGAAACGCTGGCCCCGGTCGGAAGGTAGAACGAGGGTGCAGAAGGATTGGTGGCGGCACCAACATTCGGGTCGATGAAGAGGGTCTCCGTGGCGTTTCCGGACGCAAACACGGTTTGTTGGCCGAAATGGCCGTAGCCGGTGTCGTTGAAGGCCCATTCCGGAGCGCCGTCGTTGTTGGCGTGGATTTCCAATGTTCCAACCGATGAGCCCGAGGTGGTGGGCGTGACGAAGAACGTGGCTGAGGTGACGGTCGTGTTTCGACTCAACTCAAAACCAACGGCTGCATGCTGGCCCGAGGTGATGGTGACGGTTTCGCTGGCACTTCCCGTCGAGAAGGTGCTGATGCTACCGCCTTGAGCTTGCGCAAACATGACCGACCACGCCGGTGCAAGGAACAAGAACACGAAGAGCAATCCAAGGAACTGGCGTCGAATCATGAGAAGGCCTCGCTCCGTTGTGCCCCCCACCCTCTTATGTCGGTTTTGCCTTGATGAACCCTGTTTATGCTGCAAAAATGTATTTTTTTTCTCAACATAATGTTATGAATGACCCCAACGCATTCAACCAGTGAGGGCGTGGATATTGAGACTCACGATTCAAGCGGGCGATGTCGAAATCGACCTGGAAGGCGCAGCCATCCAGATCGACGAGCAGTTGCTCCAAACCAAAACGGAGCACACCTGGACGGTGCTGCTCGAACGCATCCGAGAAGCACGAGAGGCAGCGCTTGAAGCTGCGGTCTCAGCGGCACGAGACGCCGGACTCCCTGAACGAGGATCGGCATTCCGTGCGTTGCTCGAAAACTGTGCGCTGACTCGAAAACCCGACCAGGTTCTCGGGGCCATTCACTACCTTCGAGACGTCGAGGGCATCAGCGACAGTCCGCCTCGTGTTGTGAACGACCTGTTCAACGACGCAGGGATTGACCCACCCGGGAACCTCTCGCTTTACTTGAACCGCCTGAAGGAGCGAAACTTCCTCATGGTTCCAACCGGAAAGGACGACAAGAACCGGTTCGCAATCCTTACACCCGAAGGCCAAGCCCACCTTGACAAGCGCTCCAACGCTTGAGGTGGACAACATGGTGATGTCGGGCGGCGGACAAGGCGACCCACGGGACGATGAATCAACCGCCGAACAAGCCGTTGTGGTTGACTACTCCTTCCAAAACCATGCCGAAGCCCTCCTACGCAAAGGTCGGCACGCAGGGTCCAACTTCCGTCGCACCATTTTTGACCGGGCTGACTTGACAGAAGGCGACTTTACCCACTGCGATTTTAGGAGAGCGTCCATGGTGGAAGCCGATTTGATGAAGTCCGCCTTTGACGGTTCGGACTTTCGTGGAGCGGATCTACGCAAGGCCCGCTTGAACCTGTCCAACTTCAGAAACTGTCAGTTTGGAGGCGCCGACCTGCGCGGTATTCGAGGTAAATACGCCATTTGGCAGGGCAGCGATTGGTGGAACGCCGTGATGGACGATGAGCTCCGCAAAGCGCTCGCAAAGAAGTGGCCACAGCCCACCGATCACTCGTCTTCGTGATGCAGTTCCACCCTTGGATGCAACGCCAAACGGGCCCGCACGTTGAGAAGAGGAAGGGCCGCAACGGCAAGGCACAGCCCCATGGTGGTGCCGCAGAGGTAGACCCAGATTTCGTAGGTGAGTTTCATTGCATCGCCAAGGTGGGTCTGTGCAGCGTCGTTGATGGTCATGCTTCCGATCAAGCCGCCCACCAAACCGATGAGCGCACCTGCAGAACACAACCGCGCCCCGTTGCGTTGCAGGCGGTACAGCATGGGCGCACCCACCAGCAAACAGAGGGATGAAATCAACAACGAAACGCCTCGTACCAGGTAGCCGTTGTTGTCTCGGACATCGGTCTCGAAGTCCCGGTACTGGTCGACGGTGGTTGGCTCACCGGGTTGGCTGTTGGGTGTGGCGAGAAACGTCTCGATTTGCTCGTCGGTCAGGCCGTCGTTGTGAAGTTGCCAGTCCTGCCAACCCATGCCGGCCACGATGATTGAACTGAGCAGGAGAATGACGGCGAGGTTCTTGGGGCCCTTTTCATCAGGCCGAACCTCCAAATCCGCCGGGTTCACGATGTCGCCTCCTCAAGGTGCTGATTCAAACCGGGTCGCAGGTCGTCGGGAATCGGTTGTTTTTCCATCGTGTTCATGTCAACGCAAACCGTCGCTTGTTGCGACGTCCAAACGGTTTCACCGTGCTGGTTCACGAAGGTGTAGGTCCAAGCAAGGGAGGTCGTTCCGATGGAGGAAATGGCCACGGAAGCTGTGATCGTATCGCCGTAGCGAAGTGGGGCATGGAAGGTGGAGGTGAGTGACACAACGGGAAACCCAACCCTTCGCTCGTTGACCAGTGAAGGGTAGGAAACGTCGCACATGGCCTCCCAAGCTTGCTCAAACACCTTGTGGGCCAAATCAAAAATTCGTGGGTAATAGGCCACGTTGGCCATGTCGATCATGGAGAACTCAACTTTGCGTTGAATCTCGACCGCCATGCCCCTAGCACAACGCCTCCGCCAATGAACCCTTGCTTCACCTGCAAGGTGCTCACCCTCGCGCTTATATTGGGGTGGCCGGTGGGGCGGAGTGGCCCTATAGTGTAGCTTGGATATCACAGAGGCTTGCGGAGCCTCGAACCCGTGTTCGAATCGCGGTGGGGCCGCTCGAACCGCTTTCAAGTTCAGCCCACGCATGTTCGTCCCGTGTGGAACTCACATCGCGGTGGGGCCGCTCGTTCCTTCACTCAAGCGTGAGCGCGCTCCAAAATCAGGCGGTCAAGGTAGCGCACCGTGTCGGCCTGTTCTTCGGAAATGGGTTCGTCGTAGAACGAGTAAATCTCGTCCGCACTGTAGTTGTCGTCCATGAGGCGCCCGGCCATGGCCTTCGCCACCGGCGGGTAGTCACTGGCCACCTTTCGAAGGAAAATCGGGTCGGTGTTCCAATCGGTCGCACCCTTCAAACGACGGGGGCTCTCAGCGAGGTGTTCAACCACCTCAAAGAACCCTGAGAGCGTGTAGTGGCCTGTTGAATCCTTCTCGTGGTCCTCGAACAGGGTGTTCCACCAAGTCTGTCGTGGTTTTTGGTATTCCACTTTGTACCCTTCCCTGAGCGGTTGACCGAAGTGAAGGCGCCACGACCAGCCGTTGGTTCCTTCAAACGTGAAGGTGTCGTTGGTGTAGTCAAATTCGCCATCGACCAGTTCTGCAAAGTGGTCTTCCATGCTTGCGGTGAGCGGTGACTGCGCCAAGCCGTAAATCTGGAAGAGGGTCCGGCGAAGCGGGCTCAAACTGTCCTGAAGCCAGGTGACCTCATCGTTGAGCAAGCCCAGGATGTACCCGGCCAACAGGTCGTACGCCGGCATGTTCTTCTGCGGCTGAACTTGAACGCAGGCCGTCTTGGGTTCTTTGACCAGACCGCTTTTTGGATGAACTTCAACCACGTCGAAGGAGTTGTAGTCAAAGGGGTTGACGAACTTGGCCATGAAAGAGCCAATGTCCACGCGGTAAATGGCCAAGGTTCCCGTGATGAGGAGGTGCTCCGCATCGTCCATTTGCATGCGGTCTTCGTTCTCTTCAATGATGGACATCACGAGGTTGGCCGCACGTTCTGCTGCGTATGCGACGCCCATCATTCCCGTGAACATCTTGCTGCGCCGAAGTTCTTGCACCGTGCCCTTCCGATATCCATCGTAGAACTTCTTCCCGTCGCCAAACAACTTGCCCAAATGACCATCTTCCATGGACGTCATGGACATTGAGTCTACATAAACTCAAGAACGCCAATCGACGATGTCCCACCCATTCTTCTCGGCGTGACGGCGAAGTGAGCCCTCGGGACTGACGGCGATGGCATGGCCGCACAGCGCCATGAACCACGAGTCTGCGAGGGTGTTGCCATAGCCATAACACAGCGAAAGATCGTGACCGTTGCTGGCTGCATCGGCCTGCACGACGGGAACTTTTCCTTTCCGGCGGGGAACGCTCCAACCCCGTTCGGAACCAGAGAGCAGGCCCGTTCGTTCGGCTGGGCCACAACCATACACAGCGTCCATGCCCAAGACCTCAGCCATGGCTTCTGCCATGGGCGCCACCGTGGCGGTGACAAGCACGAGACGGTGGCCCTGTTCACGGTGCCAAGCGAGTTTTTCCCACGCTTGTGGAGGGATGCACGCCTTGAGCCGTTCCTGAGCGAGGTGGGTCGAGTAGCGTTCGAGCACGTCCCACGAAGCCAGCGAGAGGTGCCCCCTGTTTCGAGCAGCGTCGTAAACGGCCCGACCCCGAAGGAGGTTGGAGAGGAAGCCAGAGGTCCACGCCACCGTTCCCCAAGGAATGCGCCATGGGCGCCGGCGGGCGAGGTAGGCGGTCAACGTCTTCTCGCTGGAAGCGTTGAGCAGCGTACCGTCGAGGTCGAAATACGCCGCAACGGTGCTGCCCATGAAAGAGCGACCGTAGCGAACCTACATGAGCGAACCGCTCAGCGATTGAGCGAGGTTCACGAATTCTGACCGTTTTCACGAGCAGGGCCATACACGCGACGGCCTGCTCGATGATCTTGCCACCATGTCAGCGAGTCGCGAAGATTTCGCGTGATGAAGAACCCGACTTTCCTGGGGGTTAGCCCGTGGTTTCGCATCTTTTGGTCATGATTCAAATTGGCCACGATGGCTTGGGCTGAGCAACCGGGGTTGGCGCATACAAACTTGCGAACCTCGCTGACCAGCCGTTCAAAACGTGCTCGTTTTTGGCTCCCTTTTCCTTGTCCGTGAGACATGAACCGACAAATCGGCGTGAACCGTTATCAAAGATTCGCTGGGGGTTCAGTTGAATTGGACCGGCTGGGTTGTTTTCCAGTTGGCCGTAGCGAGTTTCTTCGCCTTACCGTCGGCGATGATGGGGTGGATGTCGTTGAGACGCCCGTGCATGCCGTGAACCTGGAATTTAACGCGGAGTTCAGCCACGCGATCTCGCTGGAGGGCTTCGTCCTGTTCGTCATCCAAATCGACCGTGGCCAATTCCGTGCCCTGGTTCGCACAGGTGATGGTGAGCGTGGAGCCGGCGTAGCTCAACACGGGGCGGAAATCCCAATCATCGGGGTGGTTCATCCACACCGAGAGGTCCAGCGACAACGTGTCTCGAAGGGTAACGCGTCCGATTTCTACCGTGTCCACCATCGTAACCAATCCATGCCAAGCGGCCCCGCTTCATACCCCTTTCGCTATCACTCGCTGGCGTTTCCTAACGCCACCTCGGTCAACGACGGGCGCATCACGACCACCTCAACGGTAAGGGTCCAGTCGTTGCCCGGGTCAGGGTCAATTTCACCGATGAAGGCATCGGGATCGGATTGCTGAGCGACGACCCTCCACACCCATGTTCCTTGGCCGTTGCCGCTGTCCCTGGAATTCAAGAGAAGGCGAAGCAGGGCTTCAGCTGAATCGGATGTGTACATCCCATCTTCGCCGCGTTCGTTCATCCCATCTTCGGCCATTTCGGCACGAGCGGGTTCGTTGGTCGAATAGTTGCCAGGCTCGGTGGCGACACGACGGTTGTAATTGTCTTCCACGATGTTCAGCGCCAAAGTGAAATTGTCGTGGGGAGGTGCGACGTCTTGGTCCAGCTCAAGAACGGCATTGAATGAGAGCACGCGCCCGATATCGCCCGGCGTCATGTTTCCAGACCACGAATCACCCTGTTCGAGGTATTCATCCCACGAAACTTCGTAGGTCTCCGTGATCCATGTGACCTTGAAGGTCCGGGTCGTCACGTTGATTTCAAACGATTCCACAGCAAAGGCACCGGCACCGTCGTCCACGCGCAGGGAGCCGTAGATGAGGCCTGAAGTGGAGGTGTCAAGGAGAACGGTTTCGGTGGTCTCGTCGGCGTCGTTGCTTGAATCGCCGTCGCCATCGCTGTCCACAAGGGTGTTCAGGTCCCAAGCAAACGTCAACGGGTTACCCTCCGGATCGTATGAATCTGAAGCATCCAAAAGGGCTGCATCCCCCGCTCGCACCGTCGCCGGCATGGAAATGTTGACCACCGGTGCCCCGTTGACTACGATGGTAGCAAGGGCGTCGTCGGTTCCGCCTTGGTCGTTGGTAACGGTGATGCGGACCGTGTATTGGCCGTACGCAAGGTACGTGTGGGAGGTGAAACCAATCACGGTTTCAGCGGTGGTTCCATCGCCGAAATCCCATTCGTACTTGGTGATCACACCTTCAACAGGCGAAGATTCGCGTGCATCCAGCGTGACCATCTCACCCTCCTGAATGAGTGTCGGGTAGGCCTCCAGCGTTGCACGCGGGTCAACGGTGGTGTCAAGCGCACCAATGCAACCCGCGACCATTCCAAGAAGCATCACGTGGACCATGACCAACGCCAACGCTCGCTCGGAATGCAGGCCCACCATAGACAAAACCCGACGCTTGTCCTTTCTAATGGTTCGGGAGCGTGGATTAAACAGCGGGCGGATTTTCGTCGTCATCAAAAACAACGGTTTCGGGCACATCGCCCTCGATGGTGGCGGTCAAGTACGGGTCCTCGAGTTCGCTCACATCCGCAATGGACACTTCGTCGCGATGGGTAAAACTCTCCTCGGCCTCGCTCAGTAAATCATCCACCCTCGCATCGCTGGCGTCATACGGTGCCTCCAGAGCAGTTGAAGGAGTGGGTTGTTCCTCTTCTTCATCAAACAGCGAAAGGGCTTCTGCTGTTTTCTCATCCTGGAGGGCTGCGAAGGCTTCTGCGTCTTGACTCGACGCCACCTCCTCTCGTTCCTCTTGCTCCGAGTGAAGCTTGTCGGCGGATGAGG
>CEUM01134569.1_pt1 | contig 28761 bp, 21 predicted proteins | sample 356421 | NCBI WGS metagenome assembly CEUM01 (sample SAMEA2622716, study PRJEB7988) | marine metagenome | biome: marine biome (ENVO:00000447); feature: surface water layer (ENVO:00002042); material: "saline water (ENVO:00002010), including plankton (ENVO:xxxxxxxx)" | depth 5 m
AGCCTTGAAAAAGGAAAAGCGCAAATGGAAGAAACTCGCACAAACCCGGGGTAAGGCATTAGATAAAATTCAATCCATTGCAGGCGAACTAAAGCCGCAAGAAGACTAACTCCCCTCTCCCTTTATCTCTCACCACACAGCAAGCCATAAAAAAAGTGAGTCACATCGAGCTATTGCTCAACATGACCCACTTCATCAATAATAGTTCAATATACGGCTAAACCAGACCTCTGACTCTCACCGATCTTACAGAATATCCGCCTTGCATGAAGCGGTTTCGTTCATATTATCGAACTCACTGTGGACCAGTGTGGACATGGTGATGTCGTTCCAGATATCGCGGATAGTCTGCTTCAGCCGCTGCTGACGCGCGATGTAGTGCGTGTGAAGCAGCTCATGGGACTTCTCCGAATAGGGACGTCCAAGATAGTCGTCATATAACTTCTGTACCATCGGATTGTTATGGGATTGACGGTAACTGGACTGCTTGTCTATTTCGTACAGCGTTTCCCGACGCTTGAGAGCGTGCGGCAGATAGGCTTTCTTCGAACGAAGATGCCCACCACCATCCACACAACCGCCGGGGCATGCCATCACTTCGATGAAATCGAAATCGGATCGACCGGCAAGCACATCCTCGACAACAGCGCGAACGCCTTTCAAGCCGTGGCACAAAGCAAGCTTCACCTCGCCTATGTCACCGCCCAGATCAACGACTGCCGAACGCACGCCCTCAAAGCCGCGCAAGGCGGTGACTTCGATGCCCTCAAGCTCTTCACCGTTGACCGCGTAGTACATGGTGCGTACCGCAGCTTCCATGACGCCGCCCGTGGTCGCAAAGATGGCTCCGGCCCCGGAATACCCACCCATATACGGGTTATCAAAGGTCGACGGCTCAAGAGATTTGAGATCAATACCTTCTCTCCGAAGCAGTCGGGCAAACTCCCTGATGGTCAGCACAACATCGACATCGCGAACGCCATCTTTCTTATACATGGCACGTCCAGCCTCGTCCTTTTTGGCGATACAGGGCATGATCGAAACCACGCGCACTTTGGCTGGGTCAATATCCATTTTTTCAGGAAGATATGTCTTGGCAATGGAGCCGAAACACTGCTGTGGGGATCGAGTTGAAGACAGATGCGGCAAAATCTCGGGGTAATGCTTCTCCGCGAAATTGATCCATGCGGGGCAACAGGAAGTGAAGAGTTGACGCTTTCCTTCTCCGTACGCCTTGAGCAGTTCTGTCCCCTCTTCCATGATCACTATGTCGGCAGCAAAGTTTGTATCGAGAACGATATCCGCTCCAAGTGCTCTAATGGCCGAAATGACCTGGCCCTCGACGTTGGTACCGGCAGGCAACCCGAATTCCTCACCAAAGCCGACACGAATGGCGGGGGCGAACTGAAAGACCGTGACCACATCAGGATCATACAGATAATCGACGACGGTTTCGGTCTCATCCTTTTCTCCAAGTGCGCCGGTCGGACAAACAAGCACACACTGACCGCAACTCACGCACTCACTGGAGCCCTGAGTCAAGCCGGTCCGCACTCCCACACCGGCATTCTTACCGCGACCAGCCATGACCAGGGCATCAACTCCCTGTCCTTCACGACAAATCTTAACGCAACGATAGCACCGGATACATTTCCCCATGTCACGGGCAAAACCCGGCGCTGTGCTGTCCACTTCTCGCTTGGCATTGGCAGGATCATAATATCTGGAGTGCTGCAACCCGACGAACTGGGCCACATCCTGTACCTCACAACTGCCGTGACGAATGCACGTGGCGCATTCCTGATCATGGTCAGCAAGAAGGAGTTCAACCTGAAGGCGCTGCATCTCCCGCACCCGACGAGTACGTGTCAGGATCTCCATCCCCTCAAGGATCGGGGTGTTGCAGGCCGTTACAATGCGGGGTTCTTCCTGCCCTTCACATCGTATCTCCACGAGACAGACACGGCAGGTCCCCGGCGTGTGATCAATGTCAGCCAGTTCACATAACGTAGGTATGTAGTGACCACTCCGGCGCGCAGCCTCAAGGATGGTTTCATTTTCTTTCAGATCAAGTTTGTCACTATTTATAAATGCATGCATGCTCATCTCTCTTAGCTATGATTAGGCGCAGCCTTCTGGAATGGGGTACTCGGTGACCAAGGCATAGAGTCGGTAGCACCGCAGGCAACGCCCCGCCTCGTGGTAGGCTTCTTCGGGAGTGATGGTTTGTTCAACCTCATGAAACAGGTCTTTGCGTGTCTCGGGGTCCATTTCCTGAATGGGTACCCGGTACAAGTGCTTTACTGGCGTGCCGAGCCACTCGTCATTCATGGTCTTGTACTTATTAATGATCTTACGCATACGGCTTCTCGGGAAGAACCGGGTTCTACCGAGTTGCAGGTAGTCATCAATGGACCGTGATGCTTTGAGGCCATGAGCCATGGCATGAATCAGTGTCGAGGGCCCCAGTCTACAGTCGCCTCCGGCAAAAACTCCAGGACGTGAAGTGGCGAGGTTGGAATCATCTGCATCCACCCTTCCCCACTGATCCAGAGAAACACCGTCCTGAGGCGTGAGACAGTCCTCTGCAACGCGTTGTCCGATTGCCGGAACCACGGTTGTCACAGCCAGGAAACGCTCGGAACCGGGACACGATTCCACTCCCTTGCGGCCGCGCCCGTCCGGTTCGGTCTGGCGCATTTCCACCAGCTCAACGCCGGTCACCTTGCCATCCTCGGAGAGAATTTTTGTCGGATTGGTAAGGAAGTGGAACTCAACCCCTTCCTTTTCTGCAGCTTCGATCTCTTCATGATCCGCAGGCATGTCTTCCTTTGTCCGCCGATAAACAAGATGAACCGAATCAGCTCCCATGCGAAGGGCGGATCGGGCACAGTCCATGGCGACATTTCCGCCACCGACAACGACCACATCCCCACTCAACTCCATGGGGTTCCCTTTTTCAACGTGACCATGAACACGCAACAGGAAGTCGATGCCGGGCTCATACCCCTCAAGGGATGCATCCTCACCCTCCACATTCATCAGGCGGCCTTCGGCACATCCCAGTGCAAGAAAAACGGATTTGTATCCCTGCTTGAACAGTCCATCGACATCGATATCTTTTCCAAGCCTTTTATTGAAAAAGAAACGGCCACCAAGCCGTTCAATGATATCGGTTTCAGACTTGAGGACATCCTTGGGAAGTCGATAGCTGGGAATGCCGCATGAGGCCATGCCGCCCGCTTCGCTTGCAGATTCAAACACATCCACCGAGTAGCCCTTCAAAAGCAAGTGATAGGCACAGCTGATCCCGGCCGGACCGGCTCCAACAACAGCAATCTTCAAATCGTCGGGGTGACGTTTGGATATGAGGTCTTTGGAAAAAAGTTCGCTATGCAGCCCTTCTTCATGGTCGGCGACGTATCGCTTCAGCACCTTGATCCCCACAGGTTCATCAACCATGGACCGCTGACAGGCCATCTCGCAAAAACGTACGCAGACTCTGCCGCATGTGGCCGCCATCGGGTACTTTTGAAGAATAACCCCCAGCGAATGCGATGGCTTGCCATCCTTAATATAGTCGATGTAACGCGGCACATTGATCTTGGCCGGACACGCCTCAATGCAGGGCGAGGTCACATAGGTCATCGTATGCTTGGCAGGAAGCAGATATTTATTTTGTTCGAACTGGTCACGAAAATGAGCCAGAGCCGAGATAAGGGCATTGGTGCATGTCTGCCCGAGCCCGCACAAAGACGTTTCATGCACGTGACGCGCAAGCATCTCGATTTCATCAAGTACGTCACCGATCGAGCCGTACTGGTCATCCTCATCACGAAGCGCTGCCAATCTGTCCCGAATCAACTCGGTACCCATTCGACATGGCGTACACTTCCCGCAGGACTCTTCCGCAGCCTTATCCATATATAACCAGAATGCGTCCAATAGACTGGCATTCGGTTCAAAGACAAAGAAACCACGATCACCGACAAAGGTGGTAATCGGATTTCCATGGTTGAATTCATCGAACTCGGCAATCTCGGGATTCTCTTCTATCTCGAAGAGGTTTTTCCCCCTGTTGTCTGTAACCGTTCCCCCCCATACGCCATACATGACACGTGCCATTGATATCCTCCGTAAAGATGTCCCTCTTATTATGTTGATGAGAGGACATACATGAGGAAACGCAAGAATGGAAGGCCGTTCAATGATTCAAGTCACTCCCTTCGCCATTAAATCAAATAATGTCGTGGGACTACACTGTAAAAAAAAACGACAACCGACTTGCCTTCCTGCGAAGCGATATTACCCTGAGTATATGAAACCGAGGTTGGGAACTCGAAAAGGGAACTGACGAACCATGTTGTTTGGAAAAAACACGCGCAACCCAACCCGCAAAAGATTCGGGAAGCCCCGATTCACCTATGTTAGCGAGGATAAACACATTTTACTCGAAAACCCTAGACAATACGCTAATCATGACTTAAAATCAAACCTAGGTCTCATTTTTATGGAGGAGTACACGTGAATCGCGAGGTTGAATCACACAGTATTAGAAATACCATAAAGAGCTCGTAATGCTACCCACTGCACACAAATGCGGTGGGTTCTTTCATAATTACAGACCATTATGCCGAGAACGACTGAATGTCAAACTCAATACCCTTCCAGAGTGAAGGATAACATTTTAAAAAAATTGTTTTAAAAATAATAAAAAATTTCTTTTCGTGTTACCGCGAAAAGGCTATAGAGGTCCCAAAACTGTCGTCCGTCACTGGTGCCGGTCGACTAGTCTTCAATCCACCCCAGCAAGGAGGGAACTATGCAACAGATTGAAGGCATCATGTACCAAAGCAACGCACCCAAAGACGTTGATCCGGACTCAATTCTGTTTGTCCAGGTCGACGCCGACAAGTGTGAAGGCTGCGGCGAATGCAACTACGTTTGCCCCACCGGGGTTATCCAATCAATTAATGATGATGACATTCACGGGGTTGTCGATCCTGCTGCATGCGTCAACTGTGGTCAGTGCCTGACCAGCTGTCCTGTCGGAGCGATCTACGAGGGCGTTTCCTACCTCGACGAGATCGTCGAAAAGCTCAAGGATCCCGACACCGTTGTCGTTTCCATGCCCGCTCCCGCCGTCCGGTACGGCCTGGGCGAATGTTTCGGCGCCCCCACCGGCACCTATGTCGGCGGCAAAATGCACGCTGCACTGCGTGAACTGGGCTTCGATTACATCTGGGACACCGAGTTCGCAGCCGACGTCACCATCATGGAAGAAGGCACCGAGCTGATTCAGCGCGTGAAAGGCGAAGTGGACGGGCATCCGTTGCCTCAGTTCACCTCTTGCTGCCCCGGCTGGATCAAGTTCGCTGAGACCTTCTATCCTGACCTGGCTCCCAATCTGTCTACCTGCAAGTCCCCCATCGCAATGCTGGGCGCTCTTGCCAAGACTTACGGTGCCAAAGAGACAAAGACGGATCCGAAAAAGATCTACACTGTCTCCATCATGCCGTGTATCGCCAAGAAGTACGAGGGTCTGCGCCCCGAACTGAACCAGAGCGGTTTCCGTGACATTGATGCGACCATCAACACTCGCGAACTGGCTTACCTGATCAAGGAAGCCGGTATCGAATTCAATAGCCTGCCTGATCAGGATCCCGATCCGATTCTGGGCGAATCCACCGGCGCTGCCACTATCTTCGGCAACAGCGGTGGTGTTATGGAAGCAGCACTTCGTCTCGGTTACGAAGCGCTTTCCGGCAACAAGCTGGACAACCCGGAGATCAAGGTCGTCCGTGCCCACGAAGGCATCAAGACCGCTGACATCGAAGTCCCGAACTTCGGCACTGTCAAAGTTGCCGTTGCCAGTGGCCTCAAGAACGCTGCCAAACTGTGCGACGAAGTTCGCGCCGGCAAGTCTCCGTACCACTTCATCGAGATCATGACCTGCCCCGGCGGTTGTGTAAACGGTGGTGGCCAGCCTCTCGATCCCGAGATTCAGGCATCCATGTTCCGCAGCACTGTTGCAAAGATCAACAAGCGCTTCAGAACCCGCAAGCCGCAAGCATAAGGAGCTGAGAGATGAAATTGAACAGACGTGGTTTCTTGAAAACTTGTGGTGTCATGGCCGGTTACGCAGTTCTCGGCTTCAACATGACCAAGGAAGCCGTAGCTGCAACCATGCAGTTCGTAGCCCTGCGCCAAAAAGCAGTCTACGACGCAGATGCCAATCCGGCCATCTACGAGTTCCGCAAATCCCAGGACAACCCCATGGTCAAGAAAATCTACGACCATGAGAACGGTTTCCTGCACGAAGGTCCCTGCGGTCACGAGTCTCACCACCTGCTGCACACCCACTACGTGGATCGCAGCAAGAAGCTCGAAGCACTCAAGGCCAAGGGTATCGAACTCTCCCTGTAGTAACACGCTAAAACATCGACCTGCGGCTAGGATATAGTCTGACCCAAGGGCCGATTTCTTCTTCACACCCCGCCATACATCCATAATCATTATTACATTATGTGCTGACCACCGGTACATAAAGTATCACTATTTCTTTTTTCGTATACATATAGTGCCATTTTTCTCCTTGATTCATCAATCGATTTGCACTATAGATACTCCCTAGAACACCTCCGTAATAGGAGACCATCTACCTGCGGGAAGGGCACGCCTAACCCCAGGGTGGAAGCCCGTTCGAGGACAGCCTGTATGCAGGTAAAAACCGTTGTCCAAGGGCTCCTACCTGTCCCACACGTAGATAGCCCGGGGAGTGCTAACCCCGGGCTTTTTCGTAAAGAAAAAACGTAAATCAAAGGGACAACGCATGGAAAAACGGCTCGGCATTATCGGCATTTTCATTCAGGACAGGGACAAATCCGCTCCCGAAGTCAATAAAATCATCGGCGAAAACTCCGACATCGTGGTCGGCCGCATCGGCATTCCTTTCAGAGAGAGAGGAGTCAATGTCATTGGCTTGATCATCGAAGCGACGACCGATGAACTGGGTGCAATGACAGGCAAGCTGGGAATGCTTGGCGGCGTGCGTGTTAAATCATTACTGACGTAACGGGGGACGGAATGAAACAGGATTACAATGCAACGGATGAACTGACAAATTTTATCGATGAAGACTTAATATGGAGCGAAATAGCCGAAGCGGAGAAAGCTGACAAGGCGCAGGTTCGCGACATCATCGCCAAGGCCTTGGAACGCAATGGCCTCACGCCTGCCGAAACCGCCATTCTGCTCAAAAACCAGGACAAGGACCTGGATGAAGAGATATTCGACGCGGCCAAATCCATCAAGAAAGGCATCTATGGCAACCGCCTGGTGCTCTTTGCTCCGCTCTACATCACCAACGAATGCGGCAACCAGTGTGAGTACTGTGGTTTCAATGCCAAAAACCGCTCCCTCCAACGCCGCACCCTCACCAGCGAAGAGATTCATAAAGAAGTCGAAGTGCTGGAAAAGCAGGGCCACAAGCGCCTCCTGCTCGTTTACGGTGAACACCCGAAACATGATGCGGACTGGATCGCCCAGACCGTCAGAGATGTCTACTCCGTTACTTCCGGCAAAAGTGGCGAGATTCGTCGAGTCAACATCAACTGTGCACCGCTTGATGTTGAAGGGTTCCGAAAACTGCACGAAGTAGGTATTGGCACCTATCAGTGTTTTCAGGAAACCTACCACACCGAGACCTACAAAAAGCTGCACACTGGTGGACGGAAGACTGACTTCCTGTGGCGACTGCACACCATGCACCGTGCTATGGAAGCCGGGATTGATGACGTAGGCATGGGTACCCTGTTCGGCCTGCACGACACCACATTTGAGGTACTCGGGCTCTTGCACCACTGTAGGCAGCTTGAGCGCGACCACGGTGTCGGGCCACACACCATTTCATTCCCCCGCCTCGAACCGGCACTCGGCTCGGAAATTGCCTTCAACCCGCCCTATCCGACCTCCGGTCATGAGTTCAAAAAGATCGTTGCAGTCCTACGTTTGGCCGTGCCGTACACCGGTCTCATTTTGACCACACGCGAGAACGCCGAGTTCCGCCGGGAATTGATCGAAGTCGGTGTTTCACAGCTCTCGGCCGGGTCCAGAACCTATCCGGGTGCATACAGTGATCCCGAATATGATCGCCCTGATGTGCAGCAGTTCTGCATTGGCGACAACCGCTCTCTCGATGAAATCATCCTCTCCATTGCCGGAGAGCACGGGTACGTTCCTTCATGGTGTACTGCATGCTACCGCATGGGCCGTACAGGCGACCACTTCATGGAACTTGCCAAAACCGGTTTCATTCAGAAGTTCTGTCTCCCCAACGGCTTGCTGACCTTCAAGGAATACCTGGAAGACTATGCTTCCGAGGAAACGCGAAAGGCAGGTAACGAGCTCATCCAGCGGGAAGTGGAATCCTACGATGATCCCAAAAGGAAGAAGATTCTCATGGATCGTCTGGCCCGCATGGAAGCCGGAGAACGGGACCTCTACATCTAGGACACCATCATGAACAGCCACGACACGCCCATACGACATGAGCGGGATTCGCTTGGCACATTGGAAATACCACGCACAGCCTATTACGGCATCCATACGATGCGGGCTGTGCGTAACTTTCCATTTTCCGGCTACAGCCTGCCCCGCCCCTTCATCAAGGCTTTGGCGCAGGTGAAGCAGGCATGTGCGGAGACCAATAAAGCCCAGGGATACCTCGAACATAAGCAATGTGACGCAATCATTGCCGCGTGCAAGGAGCTGGAAAGCGGCGCCCTTGATGAGCACATCATTGTCGACGCATTCCAGGGCGGTGCCGGGACATCGACAAACATGAACGTCAACGAGGTCCTGGCCAACCGAGCCATTGAAATCCTCGGCGGTGAACCGGGCGACTATGAAATAGTCCACCCCATACATCATGTGAACATGCACCAGTCCACCAATGATGTGTATCCGACCGCCTTCAAGGTCGCGACCCTCTCATTGCTGACAGAACTGGAAAAGCACGTCGCTAGGCTTCAGGAAGTTCTTCAGACCAAGGAAGACGAGTTCCGCGATGTAGTCAAAGTCGGCCGCACCGAATTGACGGATGCGGTCCCCATGACCCTTGGCATGACCTTCGGGGCCTTTGCCGATGCCATTGCCCGTGATCGCTGGCGCATATTCAAATGTCGCGAGCGCATCAAAAAGGTCAACCTCGGCGGCACTGCCATCGGAACCGGACTGGGCGCTCCACGCGATTACGTCCTGAAAGTAACGGAATCCCTCCGTCACATATGCGGGCTGCCCGTTTCCCGGGCGGAGAATCTTCTGGATGCCACGCAGAACATGGACGCGCCTGTCGAGGTCTCAGGCATGCTCAAGGCGTATGCAGCCAATCTCATGAAGATCGCATCAGATATTCGCCTAATGAGCAGCGGTCCCGCTGCCGGTCTGGGAGAAATCACCCTTCCCGCGCTTCAATCCGGGTCATCGATCATGGCCGGGAAGATCAACCCCGTCATGCCGGAAGCGATCACCCAGGTGGCGCTCAGGGTAATGGGCAATGACCAGACGCTTGGTATTGCCGCAGGCATGGGCCAACTGGAATTGAACCACCTCATGCCGATGATTTGTCACACGCTGCTCGAATCCCTGACCCTGCTTGTCAATGCCACCGGCAGCTTCTCCAAAGACTGCATTGCAGGAATCGAAGCCAATGCTGCCCGTTGTTCCGAACAGGTGGATCAAAGCAATGCGCTGGCAACGGTGCTCGTGCCGGTATTGGGATATGCCAAGGTGGAGAAGATTGTCGCCGACGCAAAGCAGTCGGGCAGATCGGTCAGTGAAGAGATCATCAGCCAGGGCATCGCATCCCGGGAGACCATTGACACCCTGCTCTCCCCGCGACGACTGTGCAAGATGGGCTATACACCGGATGAGTTCGACGGAGTTTCCAGAACATGATGCAAATTGTTGCAGGCATAGATGCCCTGGATATCCCTGCTCTCATTGCAGAGAGCAACCGAAGGATCCTCCTTCACGCCGCAGTGTACGGCCCTTTTGCCCAATCGGCGCCCCACTGTGAGGCGTTTGCCAAGGCACTCAGAAAAAACGACTTTGAACGACTGGACATCATCGCCCTTCAGGACGATCAGCCGTGGGTACCCTCGTTTTTTCAGGCACTACGTCCTCAATCAACGCCCGACGAGCAACTGAAAACCATCAATGCGTCACTACGGTTCATTGAGGATTTGGAAGAAGCGTACCCGGAACGTGTTCATCTGTACCCACTCAGGACCTTTCCCTGCCAACCGATTCTGGTCATCGACGACACTGTCATTTTCGGCCAGTACGCACATTGCTCACCCCATGCTGCACACGGGGCTTGGGGAATGATCAAAACAGATGCACGCAAGCTCTATGACTGGGCAGAGGCAAACGACATTCCATCGTCTGCCACCAATGAAGAAATCGCCGCATACCGGCTGATAGCAGAATGCAGGCATGCCATGAACGGAGGAAGATAATGACACGATTGACCCGAAAGGAAATACTCGATTTCCTTGAAGGACGTAATGATTCCGAGCTGTTTGCCCATGCGGCCGCAGTCAAGAATCAGGTATTTGGCAAGGATGTCTTCATTCGTGCGGTCACCGAATTTTCCAACTACTGCAACAAGCGTTGTCAGTACTGCGGCCTTCGTGCTCCCAATCGGGAGATAGATCGTTACCGCATGCCGCGGGAGACCATCCTTGATGCAGTGGAAGCCGCTGCCAACAACAATGTGGGAACCATCGTTCTGCAATCAGGCGACGACTTCCACTACTCGACCGAATATATTGGTGAGATAATTCAGACGATCCGCTCCCGGCACGACATAGCCATCACGCTATCTGTTGGGGATCGCAAGATAAGCGAATATGCCTACTGGCGTGAATGTGGCGCCGACCGCTGCCTGGTGAAGCTGGAAACCACCGACCCGGAACTGTATGCTCGCTACCGGATTGGCGAACAGTTCTCCGACAGGCTCGAACGGGTCGATGCGCTCAGGGAGCAAGGGTATGAAGTCGGATCAGGCGTCATCATCGGCCTTCCGGGGATGACAGTGGAAACGACCCTTAACGACATTGTGTATCTGTCCGATCTCGACCTGGACATGATAGCGGCAGGCCCGTTCATCCCACACCCGCAGACGCCGCTTGCCGATGCGTCAATCGGCAGCATCCCGCTTTCCCATCGGGTGACGGCCCTATTGCGCATACTCAATCCCGGAGTCAACATTCCGTCTACTTCTGCGCTCAGCGCCCTGAACCCTGAAAGTCAGGGGCAAGCGCTCTTGAGAGGATGTAATGTCCTCATGCCCTCACTGACTCCCGAAGAGCACCGATCCAAGTACACCATTTACCCCGGTAAAAACGAAAACCATGCAACGGCTACAGCCTCCCTTGCCGCGGCAAAGGACATGATCCGCTCACTCGGTCTCACACCGTCTTCATCGAAAGGTTTTTCAAAGAGGAATCAAGTATGACAACCAAAGCCCCTCGCGGCGTCCGCCTTGTCATCGCCCTGACAGGCAGACGCAACGCCGGTAAATCGTCGCTCATAAATGCAATAACCGGCCAGGATATCGCCATTGTTTCCGACCATCCCGGAACCACGACCGACCCGGTCGCCAAGCAGTACGAACTGCTCCCCATCGGTCCGGTCACTTTCTACGACACAGCCGGACTGGACGACGAAGGTGAATTGGGCGAACTGCGGATCAAGGCCACGCGAAAAATCCTGTGGCGCTCGGATGTCGCTGTGGTCGTCATTTCGGAACAAGGCATCACCGAGTACGAGAAGACGCTTATTGAAGAGATCAAGGAATTGGAGATTCCATTCATCGTCGTATTCAACAAATGCGACATAGCACCTCCGACGGAAAAGGATATCGCCTACTGTCAGGAGAATAATCTTCAATACAGAATTACATCCGCCACCACCGGCACAGACGTGGATGCAGTCAAGGACGCCATCATCGACATCGCACCGCCCGAAATCAAGCGCGATCCGGTATTGGCCGGAGACTTGATAAATGAAGGCGACTGGGTTGTCTGTGTCGTTCCCATTGATCTGGCCGCACCGAAAGGACGATTGATTTTGCCGCAGGTTCAGGTGCTGCGGGAAATACTCGATTGCGACGCCATCGGCATTACAGTCAAAGAGCGTGAAATCGACGAAGCGCTGGCCAATCTTCACAGAAAACCCGCTTTGGTCATCACCGATTCACAGGTTGTCATGAGCGTGGCCGGAGATGTGCCGGACGACATCCCGCTGACGACGTTCTCCACGCTGTTCGCCCGCTACAAAGGCGATCTGGACTTGCTGGTGGCTGGCGCCGAAGCCATTGACCAACTGGAAGATGGCGACACAATCCTCATGGGCGAGGCATGCTCGCACCACGCCGTTGCCGATGATATCGGACGTGTAAAAATTCCCCGCTGGCTCAGCCAGTACACCGGCAAGGAGTTGCAGTTCGAATTCTACTCAGGGCACGATTTTCCTGATGACCTTGAACGCTTCAAGCTGGCTATTCACTGTGGAGCCTGCATGCTCAACAGAACCGAAATGCTTCGGCGTATCAAGGAATGCAATCGTCGAGGTGTCCCTGTGACCAACTACGGTGTAGCAATTTCCAAACTTCAGGGTGTTCTGGAACGAGTGCTGAAACCTTTTGGGCTCAATTCGTAATCACACTTCATGTAATAAAAAAGGGCGTCCATGGACGCCCTTTTTTATTGCTATATAAGCTTAGTGCTCATGCGGGTAGTAACCCTCAAGCGCCATAATAGCCTTTTCCAGCGCTTCAGCAGCTTCCATGGTAGCATTCTGCTTGGCCTTCATGGCTGCGACGATAACAGCATGGTGCTTCGTGAGGCGCTCCACATAATCTTCCTGGGAAGCCTTGACCCGCTGCGTGAGGAAGTAGTCAGCAATAGTACTGATCACCTTCTGGGCATGCATTTCCTTGGTGTTCACCCAGCGTACGAACTGTTGCTGGGATTGCACGTCGGTCTTTCCTGCCAATTCATTGAGCAGCTTGACGGACTTCTTGACGGTTGCAGCATCTTCCATCATCCCCTTCACGCGTGCATAGTCATCGTAAATACCACACGGCACCTGACAATGCGCAAAAACGGTCTGTGGCAGACTCAGCATCAGTCCAACGATCATAAGAAACGCGACATGGTGAAATTTTCTCATCAAAATCCTCCGGGTAATTGTAGTTTCACTCTCATCCTTCACAAGGAAAGAGATAAGAACGGATACTATATACCATACGACATGATGGATTTTAGGTCCATAAAGAATGAAAAAACTTCTCCTCGGCACGCTTTTATCTTACATTCCCGCTACAAACTACACATAAACCAGTTGGATAAACACATGCCGCCCATAACAACGTCCATATTTGAATTGCTGAAAATCGGCCCCGGACCGTCCAGTTCTCACACCATAGGTCCCATGAAGGCAGGGTTTGATTTCATGAATCGAATACGCCAGTTACCCGATGACATTCGGCTACAAGGTGACACCCTAGAAATCCGCCTCTTTGGATCACTATCGGCAACAGGTGAAGGGCACGGCACACGCCGGGCGGTCATGTCCGGGCTTCTTGGCTACCTGCCGGATACCTGTCAGCCCAATGTACTGGAAGAGTGCAGCGACAATGACCGATCATTTGAATTGGACATCAACGGCGGCACCCTCACCTACCAGCCCAACCAAATCATCTTCGATGCTGTTCAGCATGACTTCCCCCACAGCAACACAATGATCTTCCGATACCGTCAAGGCGAGACTATTCTCTGTGAAACAACGTACTACTCCGTGGGCGGCGGCTTTCTGCGGTGGGATGGATGGGAAGAAACACATCGAGGGGAACCGGTTTATCCATATAAGAACATGGCAGAATTAAAGGATCACCTGCGAGCGAACTCCCTGCGACTGCATGAACTGATTCTTGCCAATGAAAAAGCCATTACCGGCATGGATGAACAGGAAATTAACGAAGGACTGGACCGACTCATTCAGGTCATGGAAAAGGCTGTGGAACTTGGTATCCAAACATCAGGCCTGCTGCCAGGCACCATCGGTTTGCAGCGCAAAGCCCACATCATGCACCAGCGGGCCAAAAAAGAACATTTTCAGGGGCCCGGGTTCATCAAGGCCATCAATGCATACGCTTTGGCCGCCTCTGAAGAGAACGCCTCGGGGCACTGTGTCGTCACCGCTCCCACATGCGGTGCAGCCGGCGTCATCCCCGCAATTGTCTTCATGCTCAAACGACAAATGGGCGCCCTTCAGGATGAAGTGCGCGAGGGATTGCTGGCCGCAACGGCTATTGGATTTTTATGTAAACACAACGCCTCCATCTCCGGTGCCGAAGTCGGTTGTCAGGGGGAGGTAGGAGTCGCGTCCGCCATGGCTGCAGCTCTCATGGCATACTCCCGAGGATACCGATTCCAGGTAACTGAAAACGCAGCTGAAATAGCGCTGGAACATCACCTTGGTCTGACCTGTGACCCTGTCGGGGGGTATGTCCAGATCCCCTGTATCGAACGAAATGCCATGGGTGCTGTCAAAGCTTACAACGCCTATCTGATCGCCACGACGCTGGATGAGTCATATCAGATGGTGGATTTGGACAAAGCCATCCATGCGATGGCTCAAACGGGGCGAGACATGTCCAAAAAATACAAAGAAACATCACTTGGTGGACTGGCTCAATCGATGACAGAATGCTAGACAGCACAACCCATTGAAGAACTTCATAAATTGACAGATAGAGCCTATATCACAATATTGGCAGAACCTTGTTCACCCGTACCACTCGGAATCTGAATTATGATTGCTCATCGGCCAATATTCTGCTAGTCACACGTCTGGTTTCATAAAGCCGAATTCAGTCTTTTGGGAGCGTTCCGTGATTTCTTTCAAAAACGTAAATAAGTGGTACGGGGATTTTCATGTCCTCAACAATATCAATCTTGACATAGCAAAGGGCGAAGTTGTCGTCATTTGCGGCCCTTCCGGTTCTGGAAAATCCACCCTCATCCGATGTATCAATCGCCTGGAACCCATCCAGGAAGGTGACATACTGGTTGACGGGATGAATGTTTCCGATCCCCGCACAAACATGACACTGCTCCGAGCCGAAGTCGGCTTCGTTTTCCAGCAGTTCAACCTGTACCCTCATATGACGGTACTGGACAATATCATGCTTGCGCCGACCATGGTTCGTCATCAGTCCAAAGGTGAAGCCACTTCGCTCGCCATGGATCTGCTGAAAAAAGTCGACATCCCTGACAAGGCCGGGGCTTACCCCTCACAATTGTCCGGTGGACAGCAGCAGCGCGTAGCCATTGCCCGAGGCCTGGCCATGCAGCCGAAAATCATGCTTTTCGACGAACCAACGTCTGCATTGGACCCGGAAATGATCAACGAAGTTCTGGACGTCATGAAGTCCCTTGCCAGGGAAGGCATGACGATGATCTGCGTCACCCACGAAATGGGATTTGCTCGCGAGGTTGCCGACCGCGTCATCTTCATGGACGGCGGTTACCTCATTGAAGAAAACACGCCCGAAGAATTCTTCAACAACCCGAAAAGCGAGCGCACGCAGGACTTCCTCAGCAAAATCCTGAGCCATTAGGTTAAGGTATATATCCCGCCAGGCGTGGTGCCTGCGGGTTTGGAATCGAACTCAACACGTTAAGGAGAGGTAGATGAGAGTTCTCAAAATCACTGTCCTGGCCGCACTGCTGGTCATGGCTGCGTCTGTCGCCTTCGCAGGTCCCACCTACGATCGCGTGATGTCCAACAAAGTTGTTCGCGCCGGTATTTCCAACCAGGGTATCCCCTTCGGTTTCATCGACGATAAGAACGAATGGGTCGGCTTTGATGTCGACATGGCCACTGAAATCGCCAAGCGCCTCGGTGCCAAGCTCGAAAAAGTTGTCGTTAACAACAACACCCGTATTTCCTTTGTTCAGACCAATCCGCCCAAGGTTGATATGGTTCTGTCCAACATGACCCACAAGCGTGTCCGCGATGAAAAGATCGATTTCTCCATCACCTACTTCTTCGATGGTCAGAAGTTCCTCGCTCGCAAGGGTAAAGTCAAAGAAGCCAAAGATCTGGCTAACCTGAAAGTCGGTTCCATGCAGGGCACCACTTCCATCGTCAACGCCACCAACTACCTGAAGAAGCTTGGCAACGCCAATCCCAAGGTTATCGGTTACGACGGCGAAGTCGCCATGTTCGAAGCGCTCCGCTCCGGCCGTGTCCAGGCTATCACCACCGACTCCACCATTCTGCTTGGCTACGCAGCCAAGGTTCCCGGTCAGTTCGAACTGGTTGGCGAATTCATTTCCGACGAGCCTTACGGCATCGGTCTGCCCCAGGATGATTCCGCATGGCGCGACATCATCAACTTCACCATTCAGGACATGTGGAAAGATGGCACTTACATGACCATCTACAACAAGTGGTTCGGCCCCGAATCCGCTTACCCGTTCCCCATGACCGAAAAGATCGAAATGTGGCCGTAAGCCTCACTGCTTAACGCCAAACCAGGTCCCGGAGTCTCTGACTCCGGGACCTTTGCTTCGGAAAAACACATGCTAAAAAGATATTTCGAAAAAGTCTGGGTCCAGAATACGACTCTCCTGGCCCTGGCAGGATTGCTCTTCTATTATTTCGCCTTCATCTTTGAATTCAAGTACGATTTCAATTGGGCTGTCTTCACCACTGAAGGGCAGTATGGACACATGGGGCATCTGATGCTCGACGGTCTCAACACGACCATCAGCATCACCCTTTACTCTGCCGCACTCGCACTCATTCTCGGTATCGTTTTCGGATTGGCCCGCCTGTCCAGCTTCAAGCCGATATACTGGTTCGCCACATGTTACGTGGAATTGTTCCGAAACACTCCACTGCTGGTTCAGCTGTTCTTCTGGAACTTCGCTTTCCCTTACGCATTCCCCGAGGAGATTCGCTTCCAACTCTATGAGATGGATTTCGAGTTCTGGGTCGCCACCATCGGTTGCGGTATTTTCACCGGCTCCTTCATGGCTGAAATCATCCGTGCAGGTATTCAGTCCATCCCCAAAGGCCTTCTGGAGGCCTCCTACTCTTCGGGACTGAACTTCCCCCAGACGCTGCGTAAAATCATCCTGCCCCTTTCTTTCCGTGAGATTATTCCGCCCTTGGGAAGTGAATTTCTGAACAACATGAAGAACACCTCCCTGGCCATGACCATCGGTGTAGCCGAAGTGGTCTGGTCAATGCAGGAAGTACTCTCCCTCACGTATCACACCTTTGAGTCACTCATCGCAGCAACGCTCATTTACCTATTCCTGTCCCTCGTTATTGCAACGATACTGAATCTGGTAAATGTGAAGCTGAAAATCATGCCCCGAGGTCACGAGCCGTTGAACCGCAAAGTGGCTGACGCTCTTTTCCGTCCTCTGGGATGGATCGAAAATGGGCTGGAGTATGTTTTCTGGTACTTCCGCAAAGCTCCGGATGCATCCAGAACAGTTTCCCCTTTCAGCCGATTCATGAAGATGGCCTCCAAGTATACCGTGCTCGCTTCCAAATGGTTGTTCGTCGCCGCCATGTTATATGTTCTTTACAAGGTTGTCATGGCTGTGGCTGCATTCAACTTCCAGATCATCTGGGCAAATCTTCCGGCACTGTTGTTCTGGCGTTTCCCCGGTGGGGACGAGACAGAGTTCTTCATGGGACTCGGCGGTCTGGCAGGAGCACTGCTCATGGCAGTCCTTTCCATTGGCGGAAGCTTCATTGTGGGACTGTTTGTGGGCATGGGCCGCACATCCAGAAACCGGGTGATCCGCATTCCATGTACCCTGTACATTGAGTTGGTACGTGCAATCCCTCTGATTCTGGTCATCTTCTGGTTCTACACCGTGGTCCTCGATATCGTATTCAAGGTGGAGTTGCATGCATTCTGGGCCGCCACCATTGCAATGACCTTCTTCTTTGCTGCATACATCGCTGAAACGGTACGTGGTGGCATTGAGAATATCCCGCCTGGTCAGGTGGAAGCAGCCAAGGCTTCCGGCCTCAGCTACTTCCAGACAATGCGCAAAATCGTATTGCCACAGGCTCTGAAGCAGATGCTTCCGGCCCTGGTCGGCATGTTTATCGCCGCATTCAAGGATACTTCGCTGGCATACATCATCGGTGTAATGGAATTGACCCGCGCAGCATATGCCATCAACAACCGTTTGATGGTCTATCCGTTTGAAATTTACACAACGATCGCGGTTCTCTACTTCCTGTTCAGTTACATCATGTCGCTTTATGCGAAACGCCTGGAGCGCAAACTCAGTCCGGAAAACGTACGGATCGAAATGTAAACAAACAAAGGGAAAACCAAACGGTTTTCCCTTTTTCTTTTGTACCTCTTTTCAAGGTATGCCGGATGCAATGCCTATCAATGTCTGACTCTGCAGAAGACAGACGACATCCGGGCCTATTTAGAAAGTTCGCCATGTACAGATGGACCTTTTGCCCTCATCCAATGTCGCCGGTTTTGAAGTCCGCATCAAAGAAGACATACAACACCAATCCGACTTCCATTTCCTTTGCGACTTAAGCGCACCAATCCATTACACCATGCGCAAATCATGCACACAACGAGTTTTACCGCAACAATAACTATCTGTTTTTTAATATAAAAACATTGGCATCATGCTTGCCTTACCCCTTCTGTCATTCATGATTAAACAGGAGGACTCCCTATGAAACGGTTCGTTTTTGGTGCAATGACACTCACGCTTCTTTTATCCGCAAGTATGGCTATGGCTGCGGTAGAAGCTCCCGGCGACATGGTACTCAGGCCCCCGGAAGGAATGGAAGCCAAGAAATCGTTCGTTGATTTCTCGCACTCCATTCACGGTGCAGCCAAGATCGACTGTGTTACCTGCCACCACACCTGGGACCAGAAGAGTGAAATCACCAGTTGTTCAGTTGCCGGTTGTCATGACCAGCCCGGAAAGAAAGGAGACAACTCGTTTTACATGGCATTCCATGAGAAGAAGTCTGAAATCAGTTGTGTTGGCTGCCACAAGACAGAAAAGAAGAACGGAAACAAGAACGTCCCGGTTTCATGCAAGTCATGCCACCCCAAATAGGACACAAAAAAGGCCCGCATTAAGCGGGCCTTTCATTCTCTTGAATCAATTGAATCAGGATAAACGAAGCGCTTCTTTAACCGCTTTAAGTGCCTTTACTTTGGCCAGAGCCGAATAGAGCTGATTCAAGTCACGGACCTCGACGGTAAAGTTCAGGATCGATGTACCATCCACTTTGGACTCGAAGTCACCGGAATCAATATTGACTTCCATCTCGGCCAGCATATTACAAATCTTGCCAAGCATTCCCGGCTTGTTCAGACATTTGACCTTGATCTTGGCGGGATAGGGTTTTTCCTCAGCGCCTTCCCAACTGACCTGCAGTAAACGCTCATCCTCGAAATTATTGACGTTATGGCAATCTGCCCGGTGAATGGTAACACCACGTCCACGAGTGATATAGCCAACGATAGGCTCACCCGGCAGTGGGTTGCAGCAGCTCGCGAATCGCACGAGCACATTATCAACACCCGATATATTCAGCCCGTCAGCCTTGGGCTTTGCCTTCTGCTCCGGTTCAGGCTCCTTGCTGCGATGCTTGCGCAGATCAAGGGCTTCACCATGCATGACAGCATACAGGCGCTTAAGGACCTTACGAGGGGTAAATCGGGAAAAGCCGACCTGAGCCAACAGATCGTCAACGCTTCCGCAATTGAATTCGCTGACCAACTTCAGGAACTCACCATCCTTGATGGCTTTCTGAACGTTGATACCAACGCGACGCCCTTCTTTCTCCAACAACTCCTTGGCAAGAGAGATGGCGCGTGAACGCTCCACTGTACGGACGTAATGTTTGATGCGCGTTCTGGCTTTGGCTGTTTTGACAAACTTGAGCCAGTCTCGACTGGGAACACGATTCTTGTCGGTGATGATCTCTACAGAATCACCATTCTTGAGCGTCGTGTGGAGTGGCACGATGCGGCCGTTGATCTTTGCACCGGCACACTTGTCTCCGACCTCGGAGTGAATTGCGTAGGCAAAATCGACCGTCGTGGCGCCGTCCGGTAGTTCCTTGATATCCCCATTGGGGGTAAAGACATAAACCTCTTCCTGGAACATCTCCAGACGCAAGGAGGACATGAATTCGCGAGGATCAGACAATTCTCGCTGCCAGTCCATGATCTGCTTGAGCCATGTGTAGCGCTCGGCATCCCGAGTTCCGGCGGTCCTCCCCCTCTTGGCTCCCTTGCCGACTTCTTTGTACTGCCAGTGTGCAGCCACACCGTATTCAGCGATCTGGTGCATCTCTTCGGTACGAATCTGAAATTCGATCCGCTCACCGTCGGGGCCGATGACCGTCGTATGCAACGACTGGTACATGTTGGCCTTGGGGATGGAAATATAGTCTTTGAAGCGCCCCGGGACCGGTCGCCAGGTCGCGTGGATCAAACCAAGGACAGCATAACAGTCTTTCAGAGATTTCAAGATGATTCGGAAAGCAATCAGATCGTATATCTCATCAAATGTCAGCCCCTGCTGCTCCATTTTGACATGAATGGAGTGCAAGTGCTTGGTCCGCCCGTAGACAACGCCCTTCAGCCTATTCTTCTGAAGCATGTCCTGCATGATATCGATGACTCGGTCGATATACTGCTCGCCGGCTGCGCGATGCTCGGCAACAGCCTCACGAAGCTGCCCGAAGACATCCGGCTTCAGATACCGAAGGCAGAGATCTTCCAACTCGGTTTTGACACGGTGCAAGCCAAGTCGGTTGGCGAGCGGTGCATATATATCCTGCGTTTCCTGAGCAATGAGGCGCTGTTTCACCGGCTTCATGAACTCAAGGGTGCGCATATTATGCAGCCTGTCCGCGAGCTTCACCATGAGCACGCGAATATCCTCGGCCATAGCCAGAATGAGTTTACGAATATTTTCGGCCTGCTGGACCGCTTTGGACTCGAAATCCATCTGGGAAATTTTGGTCACGCCATCCACGATGTCCGCTACATCAGACCCGAACATCTCTTCGATCTCATCGACCGTGGTATCCGTATCTTCAACCGTGTCATGCAGGAGTCCAGCCGCAACAGTTGCTTCATCCAGCTGCATGTCTGCCAACAGATAAGCAACATTCATGGGATGCGAAATGTACGGCTCACCAGAACGACGGACCACTCCATCATGGGCCTGTGCAGAAAAAACATATGCCCGCTGGATCAAATCCAGGTCAGGATTATCTATATATGTCGAAACTTTATCGGTTATCTCGTTGATTCGTATCATGTATACTGTTCTTGTTACTGTTACTGCTGCAAGGAGAGAGGAATCCACCACTTGGTGAAGTTATAGGCAATACCTGCTGGTGCCGCTTCTATATTCTGCACCCTAGCCTGTACTATTGGCAAGGATTTCGGCACATACAGAAATGAATAAGGTACCTCCTCATGCAATATCTGCTGAACCTCATCATAAATGACCTTGCGCCGCTCAACATCGACAATCGCCCGCCCCTGTTCCAACAATGCATCCAGACGATCATTGGTGTAGCGGGTGAAATTCAACCCTCCGGCAACAGCCATGGATGAATGCCAGACATTGTAGATATCGGGGTCCTGCAAGATGTTCCACCCAAGGATGATCGCATCAAAGCGCCCTTTGTCCACAAATTCCTTGATAAATGCGGCCCACTCAACTGTACGAAGATCGACTTTGATTCCAATATCCGACAATCGCTGTTGTATGATGACGCCGGACTTTATTCTCTGGGTATTGCCCTGGTTGGTGATTATGGAGAAGGCAAAAGGGATACCGTCTTTATCGAGGACCCCATCATTATCGGTGTCGGTCCACCCGGCCTGCTTCAGGAGTTCCTTGGCTTTTTCGGGATTGTACGGACGTGGTTTAACTGCTTCATTGTACTGCCAGGTACCCGGCTTATATGGACCGTTGGCAGGCTCGCCAAGACCGTACAACACGCCTTTGACTATTTCGTCCCTGTCAATGGCATAATCAATGGCACGTCGAACACGCACATCCTGAAAGAATCGATGCTTCATGTTATAACCAAGGAATGAATAGCCAGAGGAAAGATACTCAAACTTGTTGAAACTGCCATCCCATCCAGGCCCGGATGTCTGATAGAGGTATTGTAATGGGCCAAGCCCCATCATATCGAGGTTCCCGGCCTTGAGTTCAAGAAACTGGGTCGATAAGTCCGGGATCACTCTGTAGACAACCCGCTCGATGTACGGCTTGCCATCAAAGAAATCCGGGTTGGCTTCCAGAACAACCTGTGTTCCCGGCACCCACTCCTTGAGTTTGTATGGACCGGCTCCAAGCGGTTGGCGACTGTACTTCGTATCCAGAAGGTCTTCACCTTCTAGGGCATGCTTCGGAAGAATATCGGTAGCCCACGTGACCAACGCCTTGGCAAATGGCTCTTCATATTCAATTTCAAATGTATACGTGCCTGTTTTCCGAAACTCCTTCACAACCTTGAAATTACCGCCATACGCAGTCGGGGTCTTCGGATCAATCATCAACCGGTAGGTGAATTCAACATCATCTGCGGTCAGCGGCTTACCATCAAACCACTTGATATCCTCACGCAGCTTGAATTTTAACAGCCTCCCCCCATCCTCTATGGAAAATGACTCGGCAGCGTAGGGGACCAGTTCAATATCTTTATTATATTTAACGAGGCCCACATAGATTTGCGAGGCCACTTCATGAGATGCGGAATCGGTCGCAAGCATGGAGATGAGATTGCTCGGTTCCCCCAGCATCGCTTCCACAATCGTTCCTCCTGATTCAGGAGAAGAAGGAAGATCAGCCTCATTCACAGCTTTTACAGGGGTAGACGGCCCGGACTCACCGCAACCGACAAGAACCATCAAGCTGAGGACTGTTATAAGTATAGTGCGTAGACTCATTTTTCCTTGCAAATTTACGGGGGTTGAACCATATACTTTCGAGAGCAACGACCATTTGGGGACACTATGAACCAATGAGTCTCAAAAGCCAAGGGCATGTCCATACAAACTATTTTCTGCTCCTTGCCGAATAGACGGGTTCAGGGTAAACAGGACTGCCCTTTAGGAAATAATATAGGAAGTACAGAGTCCATGAGTAGCGGTGAAGAACAAATAGTCAAATCGATTCTGCAGGATTTCATTGGCGATTCGGTTCCGGAATATATTCTGGAAAGCGCCAAGGACGTCGTTGCGTCCAACGGAGTATCCAAGCTCGACCTGAAAAAGCGCGATCAATACTGGGATATTGATGGTTCGGTTCAAGGTGATGATTTTCAGAACTATACTTCTGAAATAGGATTAAACCTCAGCGAACAGTCCATCAACTATTATTGCAATTGTCCGGATTCCTTTTCCGGCGTCTGTCGTCACGTGGCAGCAACGGCCGTCAAACTCATGAATTCCCTGGATTCCGAGTCTGACGAAGAAGCCCCCATGGCCCGCACTGACTGGAAACAGACCTTTCGCCCCTTTTTCGCAACTGAGCTGGAACCGGAAGCAGGTCGACACTATCTCATTTACCGCATCTACCCGGAACATGGACGGCTGCAAGTAGCCTTTTTCCGAGCACGACAAAACAAGTCGGGCATCTCACAGGTACAGAACGAAGTTTCCCTTGCCCAAATTGTCGAGAACCCTGACTGGTGTGATTCTTCACCTGCACTGCCGGGCGTTGCCGAACAGATCGGTCACTATCTTGATTACTGGGGACACAAGGTCGAGATTCCCGCTGGTCTTCACTCGTGGTTTTTCCGGGCAGTCAAGGGCGAGTACTACCTGTATCTCCGGGAAACAGACCAACCAGTCACCATCGAATCCAAGACCATGCAGCTTAAGCTTTCACCAGCATTGAGCGAAGATGGTTTGTCTTTCGAGATTCTCCTGTCGCGTGAAGACAAAATGCCCTTCTCCATCACCGATGAGGAGGAAATATATTTCTACGGTCGTCTTCCGCTGTGGGTATACTACAAGAACTCCTTCTATCCGGTACAGACCGGCCTTGATCCGAAACTGGTTCAGGGCATGGTCGAGCAAAAGCCCATCGTACCCCACGCCGATGTTTCCGAATTCCTTGATCGCGTATGGACCAAGATCCCCGTGTCCGACCTGTGGGGACAGGAGGACTTCCTGGAGCGCGTTGGTCCGATCTTCCAGAAAGCGGATTACAATCCCAAGCTGTATCTGGATGAAGAGGGGTCTCTGCTCGTACTCAAGGTGCAGAATATTTACGACAACGAACACGGCGAATTCCTGATGCCCGGTCCCAACCCGGACTTGCAGACCGGCAGCTACCACGAAGGTGGCAAGTCGTACCTGATTCGTCGTGCGCAGGACGAAGAAGCCCAGCTCATGACCGAACTGCAGGATATGGGGTTCCAGCCGAGGAACAATCATATCTGGTTCATGGAGCAGGAAGAAGCTATCAATTTCCTTCTCGACCACTATCCGCAACTCGTTGAGGCTTACCGCGTTTACGGTGAGCAAAACCTCACCCGCTACAAAGTCCGCACCACGCAACCCAATGTTGTGGCGGAGGTCGAAACCGATGAAGAGGAAAAGTGGTTCAACCTCGAACTGGCTGTCGAGTACGACGACCAGCGCGTGCCTATCGAGATCATTTGGGAAGCCTGGACCAAAGGAAAGCGCTATGTACAGCTCAAGGACGGCTCGTACACCAGCCTCCCCGAATCCTGGCTGAATAGACTTGGCAACAAGCTCAAGGCCCTCGGCTTTGACCCGGAAAAGGCGCCCAAGCAGCAGTTCAACCAGTATGAAGCACCTGTTCTCGAAAAGATTCTCGAAGACCTCCCGCAGGCTCAGACCGATGAGTTCTTCGTCAACCTGAAAGAGAAGATCAATAATTTCGAAGAAATCAAAATCGTCGCGCAACCCAAGGAGTTGCAGGCTACTCTGCGCCCATATCAGGTGCAGGGTCTGAGCTATCTGAACTTCTTACGCGAGTATGGTTTCGGAGGCATCCTTGCCGATGAAATGGGACTGGGTAAGACCATTCAAACCCTTTCCTACATCCAGTCGTTGGTCGACAAAGGCATTGACGGTCCGAACCTGATCATCGTCCCGACCTCCGTACTGCCCAACTGGGAGCGCGAAGCAGAAAAATTTGTCCCCGGACTCAAACGCCTCACCATTTATGGTGCCAAGCGAGAGGAGCTGTTCCAACACATCAAGGATTCGCATCTGGTCATCACCACCTATGCGCTTTTGCGTCGTGATCTGGACGAACTGCTCAAGTACGATTACGCCAGCGTCATTCTTGATGAAGCACAGAACATCAAGAACCCGAACACCATCACCGCACGTTCCGTAAGAAAACTTGAGGCCGGACTGCGCGTGTGTCTCTCGGGTACGCCCATTGAGAACAACCTCTTTGAGCTGTGGTCACTTTTCGAATTTCTCATGCCGGGCTTCCTCGGTTCGCAGCACTCGTTCCAGCGTGGTATCGTCAAACCCATCAAGGATGGCGACGAAGAAACGCTCGACTACCTGCGCACACGCGTAAAGCCATTTATTCTGCGAAGGACAAAGTCGGAAGTGGCAAAAGATCTTCCGCCGAAGATCGAAACCACACATTACTGCGAACTGGTGGAAGAACAGCGAGAGCTGTACAACGCTCTGGCCATGAAACTGAAAGATCAGGTTTTGAGGGATGTCGAGGAAAAGGGCATGGCAAAATCGCAGATGTCCATTCTGGATGCTCTGTTGAAACTGCGTCAAATCTGTTGTCACCCTCGCCTGCTCAAGCTGGACATGCCGGGAGTTTCCACCAATCTGCCTTCTGGTAAATTCGATGCATTCAAAGACCTTGTTGTCGACATCATCGATGGTGGGCACAAGGTGCTGGTGTTCTCGCAGTTCGTAAAGATGCTGCACGTCATCCGCAATTGGCTGCAGATCAGGGAAATCCCGTTCACCTACCTCGATGGTTCTTCCAAGGACCGCTTTGAGCAGGTCGACAAGTTCAATGAGAACGACGATATCCCGATCTTCCTCATCTCGCTCAAGGCGGGTGGAACCGGCCTGAACCTCACCAGTGCCGACTATGTCATCCACTACGATCCATGGTGGAACCCTGCCGTGGAAAACCAGGCGACCGACCGTACACACCGTATCGGTCAGAAACGTCAGGTCTTCGCGTACAAGATGATTTGTCAGAATACCGTTGAGGAACGCATTCTCAAGCTGCAGGAGCAGAAAAAGGATGTGGCCGAGGCCATTATTCCCGGTCAGTCTGCACTCAAGAGCCTTACACGGGATGACCTGGAGATGCTGTTCGAGATTTAGTCGACTGGGTAGACACCTCGCAGGAATAATTCCTGTTTACACAAGTTGGTTGTACTGTTACTTTGCCCTACAGTCCAATTATCTGCTATATATCCAAGGTGTCTATGCAACCCATGATCAAAATATACCATGGTGCAACGTATGTATTCGATCCGTTGCACCACTTTTGGGAACACGATCGCACCCAGCGCTTTGTCGCGGGTGTGCTTGTGTTTGTCTTTCTTTTCGCCTTGGTCGCCATTGAGCTGAAACGGCAAGGATTACTGAGCGGCCATTTTGCCGAGTTGGTCCCAACCAACCACTATATGGCAATCAACCTCGCGTTCACGCTTGTTCTCATCCTTGAGGTCGTCAGCCTCATCTTCACCTTGCCCTGTTCCATTTCAAAGGCAGTTGGTAAACAATTCGAGATACTTGCACTCATACTGCTCCGAAGCGCATTCAAGGCGTTGTCTGAGTTCCCTGAGCCAATAACCATCACTGGTCATGAACAGGAGTTGTGGATAATCCTCACCGACGGTGGTGGAGCGATTGTTATCTTCGCCCTTCTAGGGGTTTACAAGGTCTTGCGACGAAGTCTGGATGAGACAATTACCCGAGGACCAACCTTGTTCCGGTTTGTTGCGGCCAAGAAAATCATCGCGCTAGCCATGCTGGTCATTTTCCTTTTCATGGGTGCCAAGAATATCTCTCTGTTTTTCTCTGGCAATGAGCCGTTCAACTTTTTCCAGAGCTTCTATACCGTTCTGATATTCAGCGACATCATGCTTGTCCTGACAGCCCAGCGGTACCTGCCATCATTCCGAGCTGTCTTCAGGAACTCAGGCTTTGCCCTGGCAACTCTTCTCATTCGACTGGCCCTGACAGCGCCCCCGTTCTACAATGTTGCCATTGGAACAGGTGCTGCTCTCTTCGCATGCGCCCTGACGCTCGTATACAATACGTTTTACTCACGAAATTCGAAATATCGGCGTTATAGGGGCGTTAAATAACAAAAGCCCCGCAGAGTATTCTTTCAAGCTGACACCTGCTATATTTTCTATCATTTGGAAAATACTCTTCCTTGCTTTCCATCCAGTTTGACGGCTATAGGGCAACCTTATGAGCAAAACAGAACACTTCGGATTGGATTTCAAAACCTTTGCGCGACTCATCGACAACATGCACGATGAGGTCATCATCTATGACAACAACTATCGTTTGCTCTACGTCAACAAAGCGTGCGAACGCCATTACGGTTTCACCCAGGAAGAAATGGTCGGCGTTCCGTTCTGGGAGATCGTCGAAAAGTATGCTGCCTGGAATAACCCTGCCCTACCCGCAGTCTACGAACATAAGCATCCGATCAAACAGGAGCAGCAAACATATCTTGGTTTGAACGTCCTGACCATCGCCGTCCCTATACTCGATGATCAAGGCGAGATCGAGTATGTCGTATTATCCATCCGTGACGACTTTCATAAGGGTCAGATTCCGAGCCTTAGCGAACTGAAAGAAGTTCGCCCCACCAGACAGGAAACTCGTCCTGAAGACATGATTTACCACAGTAAGGCGATGGAAGATGTGGTGAAAGCTGCTCGAAAGGTAGGAGATCTCAGCGCCCCATGCCTGTTACTGGGAGAATCAGGATGTGGCAAAAGCCTGCTCGCCAAGTTCATCCACTCCAACAGCAAACGGAGTGACAAGCCGTTCGTGATGGTTAACTGCGCGGCCATACCCGATCAACTTTTCGAGTCGGAACTATTCGGCCATGTGAAAGGTGCGTTCTCAGGAGCAACTCACGCCCGTGGCGGACTCTTTGCCAAAGCAAAGGGCGGCACCTTGTTCCTCGATGAAATATCTGAATTGCCATTGCCCCTGCAGGCCAAACTGCTTCATGCAGTACAGGAAATGGAGTACCGACCTGTGGGTAGCTCTCAGACCGTCAAGGCGGATGTCCGCATTCTGGCAGCATCCAACCGCAATCTCAGTCGTATGGCCGAAGATGGAGCTTTTCGACAGGACCTGTTCTTTCGCCTTAATGTCTTTGATATTACTATCCCCCCACTGAGAGACCGTCCCGACGACCTCATGCCGCTCCTGTACTACTTCCTTAATCACTACGGGAAAAAACATGGCAAAGGTAAACACATCTCGCCCGAAGCCCAATCCATCCTCATGCAACATGCATGGCCGGGCAACGTCCGTGAACTAGCACATTTAGTAGAACGCCTGGTCGTGACCACTGAGAGTGAGACCATCACCGTCGACCACCTGCCGACCACCTTATACAAAAACACCCCCTC
>CEUM01023674.1_pt1 | contig 28748 bp, 23 predicted proteins | sample 356421 | NCBI WGS metagenome assembly CEUM01 (sample SAMEA2622716, study PRJEB7988) | marine metagenome | biome: marine biome (ENVO:00000447); feature: surface water layer (ENVO:00002042); material: "saline water (ENVO:00002010), including plankton (ENVO:xxxxxxxx)" | depth 5 m
AAAAGAACAAGAGCAGAATCAAGATGAAAAGGAGGAAGAAAAAGAAGAGGAAGAACAGCAAGAAGAACAAGAGCAAAAAGAAGAAGAACAGCAAGAAGAACAACAAAGCAATAATCAAAATCAAGAGCAGCAACCTCAACAAGAACAAAAGCCAAAAGAAGCTCAGAATCCTGATCAGATTTCTAAAGAGGAAGCTGAAAAAATGCTTGATGCTTTACAACAACAGGAAAAAGAACTGCAGGAAGATCTACAAAAGAAAAAAGCAAAAGGTGTAAAACTGAAAATTGAAAAAGACTGGTAGTGAAAAAACATTTCTTCATATTATATCTACTACCATTCTTGAGTTTTGCTCAAGAACTAACAACTACTGTCAGTAGAAATCCTGTAGCGGTTGGTGAACAATTCCAAATCTCTTTTAGTGCCAACGGAGATATCGAGCAATTTAGAGCTCCAAGTTTTAATGGGCTTCGAATTTTAAGTGGTCCAAATCAATCTTCAAGTAGTAGTGTACAAATGATTAATGGGCAGTTTTCACAATCTAAAACAGTAAGCTATAACTACTACGCAACTGCTCTTAATGAAGGTAGTTTAGAAATTGGTAGCGCTTCTGCTAAAGTAGATGGAAAAGATGTAAAGTCGAGCCCTATTAAGCTTAGTGTAGGAAAGGTAAATCCAAAATCAGAAAACAATGTACTCGATTTAAGTGATAAAGTTTTCATTAAAGCGCACATCAATAAAACCAAGCTTTACCGAGGAGAACAACTTGTAGTAAGCTATAAGCTTTACTCTAAAATAACGCTAGCAGATATTGATATTACAGCCCTGCCAGAACTTAATGGATTTTGGAAAGAAAAAGTAGAAACGAGTTCTCGTCCAACTGTAAAAAAAATTGATGGAGTAAACCACAATGTTTGGGAAATTAGCCGCATAATTGTTACGCCACAAAGGAGTGGTATTTTGGAAATTGATCCCATGCAGGCTACAATTACTGTTCAAGTAAAAAATAATAGAAAAAGAAACGACCCCTTCCGAGATCCTTTTGGGTTTTTCGATAGTTACCAAAACATTGATAAGCAACTGCAATCTACTAATCTTAAAATTGAGGTTTTACCTCTTCCTAATCCTCCTGCTGATTTCTCTGGAGCAGTTGGAGAATTTAAACTTAATGCTTCCATAGATAAAAAAGAAGTTAAAACTAATGAGGCCATCAATTATAAGCTGACTCTTTCCGGAAGTGGAAACCTACCCTTAATCGATGAAATCGGTATTGAATTCCCAAATGACTTTGAAGCATACGATCCTCAGTTAACTGATAAGTCATTTACATCTAAAAACGGCATTTCAGGTAAAAGAATTTTTGAACATCTACTCATTCCTAGATACACAGGAATATATACTATCCCTGCTGTTGACTTTGTATACTTCAATACAAAAAGTAAAAACTATGAAACCATACAAACCAAATCTTTTGATATTAATGTCAGTAAAGGAAAAGGTGATGAGGGAAGTTATCGACCTGCAGAGGAACTGCAAGAAAGTATAAATAATCGTTTGCATGGAATCAAAAAATCTGCTGTATGGGAGAAAAAATACAACCTTGACTTATTTTCTTCTTGGTGGTACTGGCTTGTAGTATTATTTCCTATTATTGGATTAATAGCTTATGTAATATACCAAAAATTGGAAGAAAAAAACAATGCAGATCCCGCTAGTAGGAAATTTAGAAAATCTTTAAAAAAAGCACAAAAACGACTAAAAAAAGCTGATTTATTACTAAAAAAGGGAGAAAAAGAATTGTTTTTTGAAGAAATTGAAAAGTCTTTATGGCTTTATTTTGCCGATAAATTCAATGTAGATATGGCTATTCTTTCCAAAGAAAGTATTCAAACACATTTTGAAAAAAATAGTGTGCAAAACAAAACCACAGATTCATTCACACAAATCATAAATGATTGTGAGTTTTGTCGATTTGCACCTTCATCATTAGACGCTAATCAAATGCAAGAAGTATACGATAAGGCTACTCGTGTAATTATTGAAGTAGAAACAGATTTAAAGAAATGAAGCTGATCACCTACATTCTATTATTCACCTCATTAAATGCTTTTAGCAATGATGCTGACAGTTTGTTTGCAATTGGCAATTACCATTACGATAATGAGGCTTACCAAAAAGCTATTGAAAGCTATTTTGCCATCGAAAGCGACGAACATGCAAGTGCCGTGTATCATAATCTAGGGAATTCCTATTATCAAAAAGGAGATATTCCCAATAGTATCTTGTTTTATGAACGTGCATTATTGCTTAAAAACGATTTACAAACGCAAGAAAATCTAAAGCTAGCAAAAAAACGCATTCAAGAAATAGAATCTATCCCTATCCTATTTCCTATTCATTGGTGGAATTCAATTTCTCAGCTTTTACACACAAAGCATTGGATGATACTTAGTTCTGTATTTGTATGGATCAGTTGCTTATTACTTTTTTTATTTTTTAAAAATCGTCAAAAAGCAACTTTTAATCTTTTTCTTATAGCAGTATTTTTCACTATTCTACTAGCTTTAGTTTCTCATCGAAGTAATCATCTGAGTAAAAAAACATATGGTATTATTTTAAAAAATACGCCCTTTTTTTCAGATATTACTGACTCAAAAACTAGTGTAACTGTAACAGCAGGTAACAAAATAGAGATTATTGATAATAATTATGAAGAATATTCATTCATAACTCTTCAAAATGGAGAATCAGGATGGGTAAGTCAATCTGATATTGAGGGTATATAATCTATTATCACAAGCATTTTTTTGTATTTTTGTTGGGTTATGGATAAACCTAACAATATGTTTATGAAAAAATTACTGTTACTAATTACATTATTTCTAATTATTTTTTCACCTAAGAAACTAGATGCTTCTCATGCAGCTGGCTTAGACTTAACATACGAATGTGTTGGCTTTGTGCCTGGTGGACAACCTGGGATTGAATTATATGTAACTATAAATTCTGGAACATTTGGAACTGAAATATCTTGGAATATAACTGATCAAAATGGAAATATTGTCGCATCAGGTAATGGATATCAGAGTAATCAAGTATATAACATAACTGAATGCGTTCCTGCTGGCAACTATGATTTTAATATGTTTGATTCGTTCGGAGATGGATGGAATGGTGGAACATATGACTTATCAACATCAAACGGTAATATTGGATCAGGTGGACTGTTGACTGGATCTACAGGAACAGATGCATTTGTGCTTGCAAATGGAGATCCATGCGTAACTCAAGATAGTTATGAATATGAATTAACCGCAAAATTTTACAGAGATTGTGCTGGTATATCAGCTCCGACAAGTTTATTTGCACAAACAACAAATTCCTGTGGATTTACTAATCCTTCAATTACTTTAACACAAGTTGGCAACCCTGTAGAAGCAAGTCCTATATGCCCAGGATACGCTACAACATGTACAGGTGGAACGTACCCTGGTATCGAAGAATATACTTACAAGGGAACTTTTACTCTTCCAGGAGAATGTATTGACTGGACATTCAGTGTTTCTGAATGTTGTAGAAATGCTCTAATAACAAACCTAACAAATCCTGGAGGGGATAATATATATGTAGAAGCAGTTCTTAATAATACAGGAAATATAGGCTGTAACAGCTCTCCTTTTTTTAGTAATGTACCAGTATCTTTTATATGCTCGAACCAATATTATTGCTATAACAACGGAGCTGTTGATCCTGATGGAGATTCATTAGCATATTTTTTGATAGATCCACTTACAGCTAATGCAACACCAGTTGTGTATAATGCACCATACACTGGGCAACAACCATTTGACGGTTTAACTACATTTAATAATAACAGTGGAAATGTTTGTGTGACACCAAACTCTCCTCAGGTGACCGTAATGGCTATAAAAGTTGAAGAATACAGAAATGGGGTTTTCATCGGAAGTGTGATTAGAGACATACAAGTTAATGTAGATAACTGCCCTGGAAATGACATTCCGTCATTGACAGGACTGGATGGTATGCCACTAAACATCAATAATACTGATACGGCTATTTGTCCTGGAACAACATTAGACATCAATCTTTATGGTTCTGACCCTAATTCTAGTGATCTTTTAAATCTTACATTAATAAATAGTAATTTAAACGGATCTAACTTCAACATTAGCGGAAACAACACTGGAAGTCCAATTGGAAATTTAAGCTGGACTCCCACCGTAAACGACACAAATAGCATACCCTATGTGCTTACTGTGTCTGTTAATGATGATGCATGCCCCTACAACAGCTTCTTCACCGCATCTTACACTGTTTTAGTAACACCTAATGTCGCTTCTCTTCAACCATTAGTAGATGTATGTGAAAGCGACCCCCAATTCACACTTAACCAGGGTGTTCCTTCAGGAGGAACTTACTCAGGAGTAGGAGTGACAAGTGGCAATTTCAACCCCATGGCTGCTGGCCCTGGAACACATACTATCACCTACTCTTTTACAAACAATATTGGCTGTTCAGGAAGTGACACACAAGATATTGTAGTTGAAGAAATGCCAGACGCAGGCTTTGACGGAATATCAGTCTTGTGTGATAACGCACCTTCTTTCGACCTATTTAATGTTTTAGGAGGAACTCCTCAATCTACTGGAGTATGGACTGATATAAACGGAAATGTAGCTAATAATATTTTCAACCCCAATTCGCAATCAAGCAGCGTATTTACTTATACTATAGCAGGAAATGCATGTCCAGATGCAACATCAGATGCCAACATTATTATTAATCAAATGCCTGTAGCAAATGCAGGAAATGATACTATTGTTTGTGGTTCTTCTTTTGATATGAAAGGGCAATCAAGCGTTGGGAATGGGTTGTGGACAGTCAACTCAAACAGTGTAGACATTTTAAATCCTGATTATGTAAACTCTACGGTTATTGTAAACGAGTATGGAACATACACATTTACATGGACTGAAGACAACAATAATTGTATAAATTCTGATGATGTAGTTATTGAATTTGTAGAACCTCCTTTTGAATTAGCTATCGATCCACCTTACTCAGAAATTTGTCCAGGTGAAAGCATTGTATTATCAATAGGAAATGGTTTCGACACTTATCAGTGGATGAGAGATAATGTCAAGCTTACAAATACCAATCAACCAAGTATTATTGTAGAAGAAGGTGGAGAATATAAAGTCGAAGTTAGAAACTCAATATGTTCAGCAGTATCACCTCCTGCTTTAGTATATGAAATCCCATTATTAGATCCAACTATTTTGACTAGACCTGATAGCATAATTTGTCCTGTTGACGATCCATTCACACTAGAAGTAGTAACTCCAGGTGGAAATTGGATTGGAAATGGAGTTAATTATGAAGGATTATTTATTCCTATAAATGCCCCAATAGGAAAAAATATTATTTATTATACACTAAGCAACAACTGTAATGAAACAGATTCTATTCTAATTGAATTAGGTTGCGAGTTACAGATTTTTATACCAAATGTGTTTACACCTAATATTGATGAACATAATGAAGAGTTGGTAGTTAAAGCTGTTAACCTCATGGATTTTGAAATCAGTATATATAATCGTTGGGGAGAACAAATGTTCTATTCGAATGACATTGAACATCAATGGGATGGAAAATTCAATGGTAATACTGTGCCAATTGGGGTATATTCGTATGTATTAAAAGCGTACGGAAAAGACGGACAAGTAGTAAACAAACAAGGTACCATAACAATTCTAAAATAGAAGAACAACGAACAACAATTGACTAAAAAAATGCACTCTTCTCACAATAATATAATCCTTAAAGGATTGTTCATTTTGTTTTTTTGCTTTGGATTGAACACACAAGCACAACAAACTATTATAGAAAATTTTAGCTTCACAGGAACACCTCAATACTGGACCGTGCCAAGTTGTGTAACAAGTATTAATGTTACAATTGCTGGTGCTGAAGGCGGCGGAACATATGGTGGTAATGGTGCAATATTAACTGGCACATTTACCGTTGTTCCAGGACAGCAATTAGAAATCAATGTTGGTGGCGAAGCAAATATGCAGAATGGTGGATGGAATGGTGGTGGAAATGGAGTGACTGCCAATGGAATTTCAAACTATTCTTTTGGAGGTGGTGGTGCATCTGATATTAGAGTACTACCTTATACAATAGGCGATAGAATTGTTGTTGCAGGTGGAGGCGGTGGAATGGGCGGCGGAAATACTGATGACGATGGTGGTGATGGTGGTTGTCTAAATGGAATGAATGGTGCTACTACATTTGGTTTTGGAGCAAATGGCGGTACACAAAATAATGGTGGCGCTGGTGGTAATCCATGGGGTGGTGGTGCTACAGGTAATGCAGGTGCAATAGCAGTTGGAGGAAACGGCGCAGTAGATATTTGTTATAATCTTGGCCCTGGCGGTGGCGGTGGCGGTGGCTATTATGGCGGCGGCGGTGGCGGAAGTGACTGTTGGTCGTTTGGATCCCTAGGTGGAGGAGGCGGCGGAGGTGGCTCAAGTTTTCCCATAGGCCCAAATGTAACATGTAATCAAGGTATGAATAATGGTAATGGATTTGTTGAAATAGAATACACCTTTGGAGTAACTTACGGAACCGATTTTCAAACCCATTGCGACACTTTCACTTGGATTAATGGAATTACATATACAAATTCAAACAATACAGATACAGATACGCTTATCAATACCCAAGGCTGTGATTCTATCATTACTCTAGATTTAACAATCCTAAATAGCACGACTTCAACAGTATTGGATACTGCCTGTGATAATTATTCTTGGAATGGATCAAACTACACGGCAACTGGACAATACAATTACTTCACAACAAACTCAATTGGATGTGATAGTACAGCTACACTAGATTTAACAATTATTCAAACACCACAAACCTCCGCAGGTCCAGATGTGAACTCATGTAATTTAAACGCAACTTTGAACGCAAATACAGCTGTTGGAATAGGAACTTGGACATGTAGCGACCCCAATGTGGTAATTGACTATGCGAATGATGCTGGGAGTACAGTTACAGCTCCAAACTACGGAACATACACATTCTACTGGTTTGATGATAACAATTATGGCTGTACAAGTTTAGATTCCATGGTGGTTAATTTCTATGAACAACCAGTAGCAAATGCAGGAAATAATGCAGCAATTTGTGGAAACAGTCATGCGATTTCAGCTATTCCATCAGTAGGAATTGGTAGTTGGAGTACCGCTACTCCAGGATCTTCTTTCTATCCTAACAACACAAGCGCACAAACAAATGTTACAAACCCTAATCATTTAACTACAACATTAGTTTGGACTGAAGACAACTATGGATGTATAGATTCTGACTATATTACAGTTGCTTTTGGTGAACCCTCATCTGCTTATGCAGGCAATGATGTATCTATATGTTCAGGAGATAATATTGTTTTAAATGCTCAAGGTGGAGATGTATACAACTGGTCTCCTGTAACTGGTCTAAATGGGGCTTCAGGATCATCACCTACAGCTAATCCAAATGACACAACTACATACACAGTAACTGTTACGAACCAAAGTAGCAATGCTATATACAATGGTAATTTTGAAATGGGAAATGTAGGATTTACTTCAGATTATGGATATAATGATACTGGCTGGCTTTCTTTTGGACAAAATTGTGTCGGATTTGACGCATCTATGGCTCACCCCAACTTTTCTGGAAGTGACCACACATCCGGAGTTGGTCAATTCTTAATCTGTAACGGTGATACACTTCCTAATCAAAATATATACTGTACTACAGTGGATGTATCCCAAAATACTGAATACAACTTAAGCCTATGGGTTTGTAACCTATCGTTTAGTTTTAACCCTGATTTAGCCGATTTAGATATTACCATCAATGGAGTTTCTTTAGGAACTATTCAATCCCCTTACTTAGAAAATGTATGGGATAACTTTAATTCCACATGGAATTCTGGAAATGATACAGTAGCTAATATTTGTATTAGCAACTTAAATACAGCCAACAATTTAAACGATTTTGGAATAGATGATATTTCATTTACAGCAATGTGCACTACTACAGATGATGTAACTGTAAATGTTGTTCCTTCGCCAAATGCAAATGCTAATATAGACGAAGTAATTTGTGGTGGAACACACCAATTAAGTGCTATTCCTTCTGTGGGTAATGGTCTTTGGACAACTACTAGCGTTTCTAACTTTTCTGATGCTACATCTTCAAATTCAAGTGTAACAATTTCTGACTACAACACTGTACACACCTTTACATGGACAGAAACAAATTATTTTTGTGTAGATGTGGATGAAGTAGATGTATACTTTACAGCTCCTCCTACCTCTTTTGGTGGTGACAGTATTGTTATTTGTCCAGGAGAAGATATAGAAATCACTAACAGCAATATTTCCAATTACACAAACTTTTATTGGATAACTAGTGGAGACGGCACGTTTTCTGATCCAAATGTCTTAAAACCTCAATATTTTTACGGTCCTTCTGATGAAGATAACCAAGGTGTTACACTTACATTAGTTACTGAAAACGCACCTTGTCCAAATGCTGAAGGAAATGTCGATGTTACCATTAGACAAAAACCAACAGCCAATTTTGGAGAAGATATTGAAATTTGTAATGATGGAAGCATAGCTCAACTTTCAGTAAATTTAGTTGGGACTCCTCCATTTAGTGGTTTTTACTTCAATGGTAATAATCAAATTCCATTAAGCAATCACGATTCAAATATCTTAATAATTGAGACGAATGAATCTGGAAATTATTCATTTATTCAATTGTATGATAAATATTGCGAAGGTGAAGGATTAAATCAAGCAACAGTAACGGTTTATCCAATGCCAGAAGCAAGTTTTAGTTTTTACCCATATCCATCTACCTCAATAGAAGATCCGAATATAAACTTTTTCAACAATTCAACAGCAGCATCAAATTGGGAATGGAGTTTTGGAGACAGCACATACTCTTATTCTGAAGAACCTTCTCATGTTTTCGAAAATGTAGGTGTATATGATGTAATGCTTATAGCAGCCAATCAAATTGGTTGTTCTGATTCAATTACCGATCAAGTATACATTAACCCCTCTTACTACTTCTTTATTCCAGATGCATTCACTCCCAATGGAGATAATATTAACGATTGTTTTAAAGGTAAAGGAAAAGGAATCTCTGAATATAACATGAGTATTCTAAACAGATGGGGAGAAACGATTTTTAGAACAAGTGATATAGAAGAAGGATGGTGCGGTGCTACTCAAAACTCATCTCAAATATGTCCAAATGGAATTTACTCTTACCGTATTGATATATATGACGAGTTAGGAAAACATTACTACTATACTGGAGAAGTTTCCTTACTTCGTTAAATGAAAAAAATAGGCCTAATTTCAGATACGCACTCCTACCTTCACCCAAAGATATTTGAGTATTTCATAGAATGTGATGAAATTTGGCATGCTGGAGATGTTGGTAACGCTTCTATAATTGATGAGTTGGCTAAATTCAAGACTATACGTGCTGTTTACGGAAACATTGATGGTCAAGAAATAAGGAAAGTTTGTCCAAAAAATCAACGCTTCATATGTGAAGAAGTAGATGTATGGATAACACATATTGGAGGCTATCCAGACAGATATTCATCAGATGTTAGAGAAGATATCAAAAAAAATCCACCTAATTTATTTATTAGTGGTCATTCACACATTCTAAAGGTAATGTATGATAAAAAACTAAATTTACTTCACATGAATCCAGGGGCAGCTGGAAAATATGGAATTCATAAATTAATTACCATGCTACGTTTTAGTATAGACGGTAAGGAAATAAAAAATTTAGAAGTGATTGAACTTCCAAAAAACTAACGTATTCTATCTGCTGACTTCACTAACTTTTCGTCTTTCTTAATAAACTTATTTGCTATAATCAACAAAACATAAGGAAGAATGAATAAGAAAAGTCCTTTAGCAGGAAGATATTCCTCTTTTTGAATAAAAATAATAAAGAAAGATATCGACAAGGATAATTTACTAAACTGATTTATTAACAATTGCTTGGCTCTATTTTTAAATTGCAAAATAGAATACACAATAAGGAATATAGTGATAAATGCAGCAATTTGAGCCAACATAAAATCACCTAACATTATAACTTGTTCACCATTTGATAAAACAGGTACTTTATACATAATCATGCCTAACGATATAACGGCAAAAAGCATAAAAATTGATTGTATTCTTTGTATCATATTTTGAAATTTTACTTACAAAATTACATGATTTTACATTCTGAATCTTGTTTACAAAAGATTTATTTGTATAATTGCAATTGTTATCCGGTCGGATAGTATTCATTTTTTCTGTTGACATTTTAAATCTTAATAATCCAAAATCTTATTTTAATTTATATTATCAAGCATGTTTGATATCCACAAACTAAACAAGAAGCTCCTTCCTGAGCTTAAAGACATAGCTAAAGAACTAGGTGTTCCTAGGTACCAAAAGCTAAAAAAACAAGAATTGATTTACGAAATTCTAGATGTACAGGCTACACAAGCTTCGGTACAAAAAAATCCTAATAAAGAAAATAAAACAAAGCGTAAGCGTATCCAAAAAGAAAATGACAAGCTTAACGAAAACAGTAATACTCTAGAAAAAAAACCAAAAAAGGATACTTTTAATCAAGAAAGGAAAGAGCATAAACCAAAAGAGCATCGCCATCAAAAAGAACAAAAAAATCAATACAAAAACTCACAAAATAAAGATCATCAAAATAATGGAGGATCTAGATATGATGATTTTGAATTTGACGGTATTGTAAGCGCTGAAGGGGTACTAGAAATGATGCCTGATGGATACGGATTTTTACGTTCATCTGATTACAACTATCTTACTTCTCCTGATGATATTTATGTTTCTCAATCACAAGTGCGTTTGTTTGGTTTAAAAACAGGAGATACCGTTAGAGGAACCGTTCGCCCTCCGAAAAGAGGTGAAAAGTATTTTCCACTAATCAAGGTTGATAAAATCAATGGTCGCGATCCAAACATTGTAAGAGACCGTGTCCCATTTGAGTTTTTAACACCTCTTTTTCCTGATGAGAAGTTCAAACTAACAGATAATGGTAAAAGCTCGCTTTCTACCAGAATGATTGATCTTTTTGCCCCGATTGGCAAAGGTCAAAGAGGGTTGATTGTAGCACAGCCAAAAACAGGTAAAACAGTTCTTCTAAAAGAAGTAGCAAATGCTATTGCTGCCAATCACCCGGAGGCTTACATGATGATCTTACTAATTGATGAACGTCCTGAGGAAGTTACAGATATGGCTCGCAGTGTAAATGCAGAAGTAATTGCTTCTACTTTTGATGAGCCAGCAGATAGACATGTGAAGATTGCCAACATTGTATTAGAAAAAGCTAAGAGATTAGTGGAATGTGGACATGATGTTGTTATTCTTTTAGATTCTATCACAAGATTAGCAAGAGCATACAACACCGTACAACCTGCTTCAGGTAAAATCCTAACAGGTGGTGTAGATGCAAATGCATTACAAAAACCAAAGCGTTTCTTTGGAGCTGCTCGTAAAATTGAAAACGGAGGCTCTTTAACTATCCTTGCTACTGCCCTAACAGAAACAGGAAGCAAAATGGATGAAGTTATTTTCGAGGAGTTTAAAGGAACTGGTAACATGGAGCTTCAACTTGATAGAAAAATATCTAACAAAAGAATATACCCTGCTATTGATGTTACTTCGTCTAGTACCCGTAGAGAAGATCTTCTACTTGGTGATGATGTAACCCAGAAGATTTGGATTTTACGAAACCACCTTGCTGACATGACTCCTGTAGAGTCTATAGAATTTATGAAAGATCGAATGCTCAGAACAGATAGTAATGAGGAATTTTTAATTACCATGAATGGTTAACTGATTTATTTTCATATATTTGGAAGTACTCTAGAAAATAAATATGTTCTTACATTAGTTTTTTGGAGTATTTTTTTAGGGAATGGGGAAAACCAAAAAGAGTACCCGTAAATTAAACATTTATTTTATGAAAAATTTTTTATTCTTTTTTATTGCATGCTTAATACTGACAAGCTGTTCAATGACAAGTAAAACAATGAAAGAGCCATTTTCAAAAATCGAATTGGAACGAGATGATTTTACTTTATCTGGTCAAAAAACTGCAAAAGCTACTTCAGTTAGAATTGTCGGAATCGATTTTGCTAGATTATTTAATCAAAGAGTTGGAAATCCTCTTCCTGTTCCAAGCATACCAATAATTGGATCTGCTATTTATGACCCAACAAGTTCCTATGCTATGTATAATGTAATGGATGCAAATCCAGGTCATGATTTCATATTTTATCCTCAATATGAAACAAAAACAACATGCCCTATATTAGGTCTTTGTTTTATTAATTCAATAACAACAGTAGAAGTTACAACAAGACTAGGAAAGTTTAAGGAAAATTAAATCGATTTATATATTAACAAAAAAGCCCCACAAAATTGGGGCTTTTTTGTTGGGGTTGATTTGGTTTATTTACAGTAAGTTAATTTTTATGATTTAAATATTCCTTGTTTTGTTAAGTGTGGATTCTAATTTTCAACCTGAACAGACAAATCATAGGTCTAGACTATTTACAACAATGTCTCAAAATCAATCCCATCAAAATTACCAGAGCTCATCATAAGTAAGTTTTGACAATTCCAATCTAGGGATTTCAAGTAGTATTGCAACTTTTGAGAATCGGTAAATACCATTAAATCCTCACGAGCAAAAGCAACATGTACTTGCTTTTTAGTAATCGGATCTAATTTTTTGTGTGCAATAGCTGCAGGACTGAAATAAACAATCGCCATATCAGGCTCGTCCATGCAATGTGCATATTGATGTAAAAAATCCTCATTTAAACTTGAGTAGGTATGTAGCTCAATACAAGCTACTAATTTTCTGTCTGAAAATTGTTTTTTCATTGCAGCAGAAGTCGCTTTTAGCTTAGAAGGAGAGTGTGCAAAATCTTTATAAATCGCCGTGTTTTCATTTTTCTTTACTAATTCAAGCCGCTTAGAGGCACCTTTAAAACTTTGTATTGCTTCTAAAAACATACTTTCTGAAACCATTAATTCTTTACACACAAGACGAGCAGCATTGAGGTTTTGTAGATTATGATCACCGAAAATTGCAATTGGTACTTCCTTATTCTTGTCTTGCAAATAAGTAATTCCATTTTTTATCTTGTGTACAGGTGTTGTATATGGTTGTAATCGACTAAAAGCACCCTTGTTGGCTAATTTTCTCAAATACTCATCTTCTTCACAATAAATCAAACAATCGCTTACATCATCCATAAATACTCGGAACTGTTCTACATAGTTTTCGAAAGTTGGAAAAACATTGATGTGATCCCAAGATATACCACTTAAAACAGCAATATGCGGCTTATACCAATGAAATTTTGGTCTTCTATCAATTGGTGAAGATAAATACTCATCTCCTTCCAATATAATAACAGGAGCTTCATGTGTAAGCTTCACCATTGTTGTGAAACCCTCTAAACTTGCACCCACCATATAATCGCAGTCTATTTGATGGTATTGTAAAACATGTAATATCATAGCTGTAATAGATGTCTTTCCATGGCTACCTCCTATTACCACACGCTTTTTATCCTTACTTTGATTGAAAATGTATTCAGGATATGAATAAATGGAAAGTCCTATTTCTTGAGCCTTTTTCAATTCAGGATTATCAGTTCTTGCATGCATCCCTAGAATTATTGCATCAATATCATTAGTGATATTTTCCGGGAACCAACCCATTTTTTTCGGAAGTAATCCCGCATTTTCTAACCTACTTTTTGAAGGATTAAATATAGCGTCATCCGAACCTGTTACCTCAAAACCTTTTTCGCTTAGTGCTAAAGCCATGTTATGCATTGCACTACCTCCAATAGCTATAAGATGTATTTTCATCGCAATATTAATTTAATTCTAAATTATAGATTAAAGACATTTTTTAATTTTGATCTTTCTAAACTTTTCAACATGAATTTGTATACAATCGAAACTGGATTTTTTAAACTTGATGGAGGCGCCATGTTTGGTGTGGTTCCAAAAGTTTTGTGGAGTAAAACAAACCCTGCAGATGACAAAAATCTATGCCCTTGGGCTATGCGCTCCTTACTAATAGAAGATGGTAATAGATTGATTTTGATAGATAACGGAATTGGTGATAAGCAAGATGATAAATTCTTACGCCACTACTACCTGCATGGAGATGTGTCATTAGAAAATTCACTAAATAAACACGGATTTACACCAGATGATATTACAGATGTATTTTTGACGCACTTGCATTTTGACCACTGTGGAGGAAGTGTGAAGTGGAAAAAAGACAGAAGTGGATTTGAAATGGCTTTTAAAAATGCAAAGTATTGGAGTAATAAAGAACATTGGAAGTGGGCAACACAACCAAACAATAGAGAAAAAGCATCTTTTTTAAAAGAAAATATTTTACCTATAGAAGAAAGCGGACACCTCCATTTTGTGAAACATGAAGGTCAATTATTTGAACATTTCACCACTCTTTTCGTGAATGGACATACCGAAGCACAAATGATACCACACATAAATTACAAAGGAAAAACTATTGTATTTATGGCAGATTTGTTACCAAGCACAGGGCATATCCCTCTTCCTTATGTGATGGGCTACGACACTAAGCCACTAGTTACATTGGGAGAAAAAGAAAAGTTTTTAAACAAAGCAGCTGAAAATAATTATATTCTCTTTTTACAACATGACAATTACAGTGAATGCTGCACATTGCAACATACCGAAAAAGGGGTTCGACTGAAAGACACTTTCTCTCTAAATGAAATACTTTGATTAGTATAACAAAAAAAATGATGCAGCTAGTAATAAAATCTAAAACTACTATTTAGACTTCTATAACTATAATGCTTGATACGACGGGATTTCCCTTTCTAGCTTTGTTTGTGTAGCTAATTATTGATATTTTTCATTACAGTTATATTAGTTTTACATAATCTTTCGTTTTCTATATGTACTAAACTAAATGTTATAAATTGAAACGCTTGAAACCTCGCAAAGGATACTTACTCATTTCTGAACCAAACATGTTGGATCCAAATTTTAAACGTGCTGTTATTTTATTAACTGACCATAATGAAACGGAAAGTGTCGGTTTTATACTAAATCAACCGACTAAGGTTAGCATCAATGATTTGATTGACGAATTCCCTCCCTTTGATGCATCTGTTTTCATAGGAGGGCCTGTGCAAAAAGAAACCTTACATTTCATCCATTCAGCAGGAGATTTAATTGAAGGTTCAATACAAGTAGAGCAAGACTTATATTGGAGCGGAAATTTCCAAACACTCATGCAATTAATTACTGAAAAGAAAATATACAGTTCACAAATTCGCTTTTTTGCAGGTTACACCGGATGGAGTTCAGGTCAACTCGAAAGAGAAATAGAAGAACAATCATGGATTGTAGCTCCTGGGAATAGTGAAATTGCACTCCGACAAAACAATCAGAAACTATGGAAAAACTTTATTAGTCAAATGGATAGAGAATATGCAATTTGGGCTAACATGCCTGAAAATCCTAATTTAAATTAAGCTGTTCAACTGTCGAACAACCTCCTTGGCCTTTACACCTTCTTTAACATGTCTAACTCCATGGGCGTTAGTCAAAAAAACCTCTTCCGAAACTTCATAGTCTTCTCTAGAAAGCGACCTCTCTTCCACTACGAAATACTGTAAAATTAAACTTCTCAATGTGCCATCTAATGGTCCATCAGTAAGTGGAGGAGTATAAAGTTTTTCTTTTTTTACTAAAAATAAGTTTGCGTTTGTAGACTCAACAATATTATCTTTTTCGTTAAGCAAAATTGCATCATCAGCCTTCTGTTCTTTAGCGTGTATTGATGCTAGTATATACAATAAGGCATTATTACTTTTTATATTGGAAAGTTTTGAGCTTAGCTTTTTATGTTCATTAAAAAAAACCATTTTAATGGGTTTTTTTTGTAGTTCAAACTGATTATAATTGCATTTACTACACTCTATCCAATATGCCACCTTGTTACTTGATGGCATATAACTTCCTTGTGAATCTCTATATAATAGTAAACGAGCAAATCCGCCTTTATAAACGTCATTAATACATAGTAAATCATCAACCTCATCAAACACCTTTGAAATGGGTTTTTTTAGAGATAATTTAAGAACATTCAAACTCTTTTTTAAACGATTTTCATGTGATTTTCGATTAAATATTTTTCCATTGAAAACACGCATACTTTCAAATAAGCCATCACCGTATCTTAAAGATCGATTGTCGTGTGCAAACAAACCTTCTTTGACAATATTTCCATTCCAGTTAAACCACATTCAAGATATCCATTTTTACTCTCGGAAGTATATTTGTATTTGATTCAATCATAATTCCTTTAATCATTACTTTTTCTGCTGCCAAAATATCTCTCTCATTGTCACCAATCAAATAAGATAGAGAAGTTTCAATCTCATGCTTAGCAATTGCTTTTTCTATCATCAAAGAATTAGGTTTTCTACAAAGGCAAGGTGCAATAGTATGATGATGAGGACAGATATACAAATCATCAATTTTTATTCCTTCTTCTAATAATTTTTCTAGCATGAAATTATGCAGCTCATTCACTTCATCATTTGTATATTTTCCTTTAGCAATACCTCCTTGATTGGTTACTACAATCAATTTATAATCATATTCCTGAAGTAGGCGTAAAGCTGTGAATAAGCCAGTGTTAAAAATGAAATCTTCTTTTTTGTATACATAATCACCAATCTCTTTATTGATTACTCCATCCCTATCTAAAAAAACCGCTTTATTCATAATTACACAAAGATAACAATAGCATAGAATAAATAAGAAAATCACTATCTTGCCATAACTATTAATCAAAAACAATTTTTATGAAACAATTTTACTGTTTATTTTCTATTGCCTTGTGCGCACTATTTCTTAGCAATACTGCTTGGGCTCAGGTAGATGTAAAAGGACAAGTGAATGATGATGGTGGAGACCCATTAGCTGGAGTAAATATCCTTTTAAAAGGCACAAATTCTGGTAGCGTTACCAATTCCGAAGGTATGTTCAGTATTACGGCACCTAATAAAAATAGTACGTTGATTTTTTCATTTATTGGTTTTGAAACTGTTGAGTTATCGTTAAATGGAAAATCTAATATTGTTGTAGAGATGAAATCTTCGACCACTGATCTTGACCAAGTAGTTATATCTGCTTCACGTAAAAAAGAGAAGGTTTTAGAAGCTCCTGCATCTGTTTCCATTATTTCTGCTAAGGAAGTTGAAAATAATGTGTCATTAACGACTACTGACCACCTTTATTCTACTTCGGGAGTAGATGTGTCAAAAACTGGTTTAACTTCTTCAAATGTGGTGACAAGAGGTTTTAATAATGTGTTTTCAGGAGCTGTTTTAACAATGGTAGATAACAGAGTTGCATCTGTTCCTTCATTGAGAGTAAATTCTACACAGATGATTCCAGGGAACAATGATGACATTGCAAGTATTGAGATATTAAAAGGACCTGCTTCAGCTATTTATGGACCATTTTCTTCTAATGGAGTTATTCACATTCTCACCAAATCTCCTTTAGATTTAAAGAAAAACAGTGAAACAAAAGTAAGTTTTGGTGCTGGACAAAGAGATTTGTTAAGTACTTCTGTGAGAACAGCCGGTAAAATCAATGACAACTTAGGATATAAAATCTCAATGAATTACCTAAGAGGTAAGGATTGGAATAGAGATTCTTCTGATGTTGCTCAAGAAATGGCTGTATGGAGCGATGGCTGGATTCAACTTTCAAAACAAGGCCCTAATGGAACTGTTATGACTGGAGATTCTGTAGCAGTTATAAAGGATAATGAAATAAATAACTGGAATGTTGATGCACGCATTGATTATCTAATTAATGATGATACTAAAATAATTCTTTCTACAGGTCGCTCAAATACTAATGGAATTGAACTTACTGGACTTGGAGCTGGTGAAGCAAGAGATTGGAGTTACAGCTATTGGCAAGCACGCCTATTACACAAAGATTTATTCATACAAGCCTATGGAAACGAAAGTGATGCAGGTGAATCTTTCATGAGAAGAAGCGGTAATTTAATTGTAGACAACTCTCAATTTATATCGTATCAAATTCAACACTCTACAGAGGTTGGAAAACTAGCTTTAACTTATGGTGCTGATGCGTATTTAACAAGACCCAAAACATTAAGGACAATCAATGGAAATAATGAGTATTCTGATAACATTGATGAAAAGGGAGTTTATGTGCAAGGTAAATATGCATTCAATAATGAAATTGATTTAATTGGAGCATTACGATACGATAATCATACTTTTGTAGAGGGTACGCAGATGTCTCCTAGAGCAGCAATGGTGTACAAAATAAATCCTCGAAACACTTTTCGTATAACATACAACAAGGCATTCGACTCTCCTTCAGCACTCAACTATTCTTTAGATATTTTATCTGGATACCTTCCAACAGGTATTGGAGTTAGAGGAATTGGAAACAGAGGAGGATTCACCTTCAATCGAGATGATAATGGAAATGTAAACTTCTATTCTCCTTATGCCCCAGGCCAACTAGCTTTAAATGAAATAACAAGTACCAATGTAGCATGGGAAGTGTTTAAAGGTGGATTAAAAGATGAAATGGTTGCGAGTATGATGCAAATGTTTCCCCTTCCAATCGACCAAATTGAAGACATGGTAGATGTAGCGTTAATCGAGCTATTTCCTTCTCCGTTAATGGGATTACAAAACAGTCTAATGGTATTGAATTTAGATGAGAACGCAAGCTCTCCATTTATACCTATTAGTGCAGATGCGATTAAGAATGTGGATCCTCTAATCAATTCTATTTCAACTACTAGAGAAATAGGATATAAAGGGTTTTTAGGAGATCGAATAGCGGCTACAATTGATATTTATAAAACAAACATTAAAGATTTTGTAGGTCCTTTAGAGGTAATGAATCCAAATGTATTCATTGAAGGAAACTCTGCTTTTATGGCACTGATGGACCCAAATGCAATTAACGAATCTGCCGATGCCTACAACCTAGTACTATCGTCTTTAGATGGTGCTTACACGGGAGTGGCAAACGGAATGATGGAGGATGACATTGCTGCTGGATTAGCTCAAATCCCTTACGGAACTGTAATGCCTGAAGAATATGCGGGTAATGATGTTATCATGACCTATGCTAACTTTGGTGATGTAAGTATAAACGGTATGGATTTTGCTGCAACATATTACTTTGATGATAAAACAAAACTTGCGGGAACCTATTCTTGGGTAGATAAAAACGAATACGAAACAGCAGAAGGCATTTTAGTTCCTTTAAACGCACCAGCTAAAAAAGCAAGTTTATCTGTTTCTACTAAGTTATTCGACACATTCGACTTAAATATTCGCTACAGATGGCAGGATGCTTTTCCTGTTAACTCGGGTGTTTATGTAGGAGAAGTTGATGATTTTGCAGTAACAGATATCACATTAGGTTATAATCTTTTAGAGTACTCTCGCATAGACTTAAGTATTCAGAATATTACCGATAATATGCATAACGAATTTGTAGGAGCACCACAGATTGGTCGATTAGCTATGTTAAGATTCTCACATGAATTTTAAAATTCAATAATAATCTTTAAAAGCCCTGCTATTTGGCAGGGCTTTTTTTATTTTTGAAGAAATAATTCTATGCTGGGATATCAGCACTATCTAGAAACAATCAAAGAATTTATCACAAAGTAATGCAACTTTTTTACACCCCTAACATTTCTGAAAAGACCCATACTTTTTCAAAAGACGAAAGCAGACACTGCATTAAAGTTTTGCGAAAAAAAGTTGGTGATGATATATATTTAGTGGATGGAAAGGGAAATCTCTATCATACAACCCTAATCGACGATAATCCAAAAAGCTGTACGGTTGAGATAAAACAGAAAGAATTAGATTTTAATAAAAGAAACTACAAAATTCATATGGTAGTTTCCCCAACTAAAAACAATGATCGATTCGAATGGTTTTTAGAAAAAGTTACCGAAATAGGAGTAGATGAAATCACGCCTATCATCTGTCAAAACTCTGAACGTAAGGTGATTAAAATAGATCGACTCAATAAAATATTAGTTGCTGCTATGAAACAATCTCTTAAAGCTCATTTACCAAAACTCAATAAAGCCGTATCTTGGAAAGAATTTATCAAGCAAAAATTCAACACAGATAGATTTATCGCTCATTGTGGACAAGGCAGAAAAACTCCTTTGAAACAATGGTTAAAACCACAGCAAGATGTTATGATATTGATTGGTCCTGAGGGAGATTTTTCTGACACAGAGGTTCGAGAAGCTATGGGTAGTGGCTTTGTTCCTGTGAGTTTAGGTAAAAGCAGGTTAAGAACCGAAACAGCAGCAGTTGCTGCTTGCCATACTATTAGCTTAATTAACGAATGAAAAAGGTTATTTATATCGTTTTATGCGGTTTGTTTTTTAGTTTTTCAAACCCTAGTTACGAAATTGCAGTTTTGAAATATCGTGGTGGTGGTGATTGGTATGCTAACCCTAGCTCCTTGACCAATCTCATCACATTTTCGAATGAAAGTATCAAAACGAACATTCAAAGTAAATATGCTACTGTTGAAGTAGGAAGCCTTGAAATTTTCAACTACCCATTCATCCATATGACAGGACATGGAAATGTAATTTTCTCACAACAAGAAGCAGAAAATTTAAGAAATTATCTAATTGGAGGTGGTTTCTTACATATTGATGATAATTATGGAATGGACCCATACATTCGTCCTGAAATGAAAAAAGTTTTTCCAGAACTAGATTGGATTGAACTCCCCCATTCACATCCTATTTATCAACAAAAATTCAGCTTCAACAACGGTTTGCCTAAAATTCACGAGCATGATGCAAAGTCGCCACAGGGTTTTGGATTAATACATGAAGAAAGACTTGTCTGTTTCTACACTTACGAATGTGATTTAAGTGATGGATGGGAAGATCAGGCAGTACACAACAATAGTCAGAACACAAGAATAGAAGCTTTGCAAATGGGCGCCAACATGCTACAATACGTCTTTATGGGGAAAAAGTAATACCTTTAAATCATGAATCAAGGGGTGAAAAACATTATTACAATAGTTGCAGTTGCAATTGGATTATTGTTAGCTTGGCAATTAAAAACAATAATAGGATATGTGCTTATATCTCTAGTACTCGCTTTAATTGGAAGGCCAATTATGCAGCTACTAAAAATACCAAGTATCAAAGGTAAAAAGCTTCCTAATGGCTTTATGGCAGCTGTCACATTGCTGATATTATTCATATTCTTTTCTGGTATATTTAGCTTGTTTATCCCTTTAGTTATGGAAGAAGCTAGAATCCTATCTTCTATAAATTTTGAACATGTTGCAGAAGGCTTACAGGAGCCTATCAACGATTGTCAAAACTGGCTGCACAATAATCACCTAATGAATCCCAAAAACAATTTAGAAGATGAGTTACTTAGCATCTTCAGCTTCACACAAGTTGGAACGCTTTTTAGTTCTATTTTTGGTATGTTAGGAAATAGTCTGATCTCGCTCTTCTCTATACTTTTTATCACTTTCTTCTTATTAAAAGAAAAGTATTTAGCCAATAGAGTAATTACAGCCTTTACACCAGAAAACAAACAAGGAAATATCAACAACATCTTGAAAAATACCAAGGAGTTATTGAGTCGATATTTCATTGGCATTATCATTCAAATAGCTGCTATCACTATTATTGTTAGTACTGGCTTGTCATTTTTAGGAATACAACATGTAATCCTAATTGGTTTTTTAGCTGGAGTTATCAATGTAATACCATACGTAGGACCTGTAATTGGTGGATTAATTGGTGTGCTCATTGGAATTTCTACCAATCTACAACTAGAGTTTTACACCGAACTATTACCCTTATCTGGAAAAATATTTTTAGTGTTCGCCACTATGCAATTAATTGATAATTTTATGCTTCAACCACTTATTTTTTCCAATTCGGTTAAAGCACACCCATTGGAAATATTTATAGTAGTACTTTCCGCAGGAACAATTTGGGGAATTACTGGAATGATAGTAGCAATTCCATTTTACACACTCTTTAGGGTTGTAGCTAAGGAATTTTTATCAGAATTTAAAGTGATAGAACAACTAACAAAAAACCTTTAAATTAATAATTTAGAAAATGAAAAAAATCACACTTTTATTATATGCAATTAGTTTAGTCATACAAACTACTAATGCACAAGTTGAAAAGTTATCAGGACCAAGATTTGGATTTACTTATATTTCTGATGGTTCCCTCATGTATAATATAAATGATTTACCAAATGTATCAAAAGCAAACCCACTAATTGCACAATTTGGATGGCAATTTGAAAAACAATTTATGAATGCAGGAAACACTGCTGGTATTGTAGAACTTATCCCTCTAATAGGTGGATTTGAACAAGGACTTTTTCTTCCAAGTTTTAGTACGCTTGTAGGAATTAGAAATGCTAATGGTTTTGAATTAGCAGTAGGACCTAACTTATCCTTATCAGGAGTAGGAATGGTTTTGGGAGCAGGATTTAATCTAAAAAGTGGAAATGTAAATTTCCCTATAAATATAGCATATGTTCCAAGCGTAAACAAAGTTTATGATTTTAATGATTACACTATTGTGTATAATGGAGATGACAGTAATGGTAATCCAATATATAACTATGATGGCCCATCAAATTATCCTAATGGAGAACCTGTAACTTTTGATTCAAATGGTATGCCTTACAATGAATTTAATTGGAAAACAGGGCATAGAATTTCAATTATCATTGGCTTTAATGCTTCAAAAAATTAAATACTTACTCAAAAAAGAAATACAATGTTTCATCAATCAGCAATTGGAAAAACCGGCTGCTGATTTATTATTTTTAGCTAAGAGATATCCGGAATGGGACATGCCTTCAATTGCACAACAGTTAGAGGGGAAACAAAAAGCCAAAGGTAAAATCCCTACTTGGTTTAATACCTACAATATCCTCTATCCAGTTCGTTTATCTTTAGAGCAATGTTCCTCTGAAGAAACAGCAAAGTATAAAGCCAAAATAATACAAGGGAAGCGTTTTATTGACGTTACAGGCGGTTTTGGAGTAGACACCTACTTCATTAGTGAATCGTTTAAACATAGTGTTCACTGTGAGATAAATGAAGACTTACATCACATTGCTCAACACAACTTCAAAATACTAGGGAGTGGCATAAAATCACTTCATCAAAACGGATTAAAGTATTTACAAACTGTTCAAGAAAAATTCGATCTCATATATATAGACCCTGCTAGAAGAAATAAACTTAATCAAAAAGTTGTTAAGCTTTCCCACTATACACCCAATATTTTAGAACATATGGATTTGTTGTTTAAGAAAGGAGTAAATATTTTAGTAAAAACATCTCCTTTCTTAGATATCAAACAGGTATTAAAGGAACTACCCTTTGTGAAAGAAATTCATATTGTTTCATTAAAAAATGAATGCAAGGAAGTATTGTACTTGCTCGATCAAAAACATACAGAAGAAGTTAAATTACATTGTATAGATATCAATCAATCGAAGTTCAGCTTCTCATATTCTCAAGAAAATGAAACAGCTCCACTAAGCGATCCTCTTGACTATCTATACGAAGCTAATACAAGTATTTTAAAAGCCGGTGCTTTTAATAGTATTGCCAAGAATTTTAAACTTAGAAAACTACACATAAACAGCCATTTATACACTTCTCATGATTTAGTAGAAAATTTTCCTGGTCGCACATTTAAGGTTAATGCTATTTGCAAATTCGACAAAAAAGAACTTCTTAAACATATTTCAAACAAAAAGGCCAATATCACTAGGAGAAATTTTCCGGCTTCAGTTGCAGAAATCCGTAAAAAAACAGGTTTAAAAGAAGGTGGACAACATTACTTATTTGCCACTACCTTAAAAGATAACCAACCAAAAATATTAATTTGTTCAAAGATTTAGAAAAGTAAATCTGGGTCTATTTCTATGTTAATTAAAAATTGCAGAGAATCATGCATGTCGTTATGTAACAATCTATCTTTATTAATGGAAGTTACATCTTGCCTGTAGGTATCTAAAAGGGTTTCAATAAAATCGGAAGAAGCACCCTTTCTAAACGTCATAGCTTGAGCCGCATTCATCAATTCTATTGATAAAATACGTTCTACATTCTCCACTACTTGATACAATTTTGTTGCGGCATTAGCTCCCATACTTACATGATCTTCTTGTCCATTAGAAGAAACAATACTATCAACTGATGCAGGAGTACATAACTGTTTATTTTGACTAACAATGCTTGCTGCAGTATATTGAGGTATCATGAGACCAGAATTCAAACCCGGCTTTACCACTAAATAAGGAGGTAACCCCCTTTGTCCCGAAACCAACAAATATGTTCTTCTTTCAGAAATATTTCCTAATTCTGCCAAAGCAATCGCTAGGTGGTCCAAAGCTAATGCCAATGGCTGTCCGTGAAAATTCCCTGCAGAAATAACCTTGTCCTCTTCTATTATTACATTTGGATTATCTGTTACTGAATTAGCTTCTGTAACGATGGTTTTACAAGCATAGTCTATTGCATCTTTAGAAGCGCCATGAACCTGAGGGATGCAACGGAATGAATATGGATCTTGGACATGCTCTTTCTGGTTTTCAATAAGCTGACTTCCTGCCAACATTTCACGGATATTAGCTGCAGTTTTCATTTGCCCTTTATGAGGTCTAAGCTTGTGTACTAATTCATCAAAAGGCTCTATTCTTCCATCAAAACCTTCTAAAGACATAGAGCCAATAGCATCCGCTAGGTAAGAAAGTTTATATGCTTTAAAAACAGACCATAAGCCATAAGCATTCATAAACTGCGTGCCATTCAGTAAAGCTAATCCTTCTTTAGACTTTAAACCTATCGGCTCCCAACTCATCTTTTTAAGCATTTCTTCACTTGAAATAACAATACCTCCCATCAAAACCTTTCCCATCCCTAATAATGGTAAAGAAAGATGCGCTAAAGGCGCTAAATCACCTGATGCTCCTAAAGAGCCTTGCTGATAAATAATTGGCAAAATATCGTTATTGTAAAAATCAATCAATCGATTTAAAGTTTCTAGTTGTACGCCAGAATTCCCATACGATAAGGACTGTATTTTTAAAAACAACATGATTTTCACAACTTCTGGTGGTACTTCCTGTCCAAAACCACAAGCATGTGACATCACTAAGTTTTTCTGTAACTGACTCAAATCATCAGCAGGAATACTGTGGTTACACAAAGAGCCAAAGCCGGTATTTACGCCATAAATAGGCGATCCTCCTGCTAACGATTTTTCATCTAAGTAAGCACGGCATTTCAAGATGCGATTTTGAGCATCTTTAGATAGGGTTAGTTTTGCGTTTTCAGTAATGAGCGTGTATAAACGCTTTATGCTTAAGTGATCTGCGCTAATAGCGTGCGTGTTTTCCATATGTCAATCTTCTCTACAACAGAATTTTTCCAATTTACGAGCTGTTAGGTTATATCCTGTTACTACTTTTTCTGCTTTGTGGTAATATTGTTCTCTAGATCGCAGTGTTTTAAATACATAGTCTAACATTCCTTTTTCGTCTTTTCCTGCTAATAAAGGCCTTGTACTTTGAGAGGAAAGTAATCTTGGTAAAAGTGCTTTTGGATGCATATTGATGTAAATCGTTTTACCATACTTATTCATCTGATCCATGTTATCGAAAAAACATGGTGTACCACCTCCAGTGGAGATTACTACATCATCTTGATCAATAATCTTATGTAAATAAACACGCTCTAACTTTCTGAAATAATCCTCTCCATCTTCTTCAAAAATCTGACTTATTGTTCTCCCCTCCTGTTCTTCTATATACTGATCTAAATCGATGAATTGATGCTGTAAAATATAGGCTAGTTTTCTCCCCAAAGTAGTTTTGCCACTTCCCATGTAGCCAATTAAAAATATTCTCATAGTAATTGTTTTAAAAAGGAGAATCAGGCTCTTTTCGCATATGGTTGTACACCAATCGATCCACCCATTTTGGGATAAATTTATTCAACCATACGGTTAACTTTCCATTCCTTGTTAAAATTAAGGAATTTTGACGTCTAAGCACAGCTTTTAAGATGAATTTAGCTACCTCTTCCGGCTGCATCATCTTTTGTTCATCTCTCGGACTTTCTCCTTGCATGTTACCATCGCTTCCTAATGCTGTATTGCGTATGTTGGAAGCAGTAAAACCTGGACATGCAATAAGCACATGTAGTCCTTTTTTTAAATTCTCTAAACGCAAGGCTTCAAGAAATCCGTGCATAGCAAATTTAGAAGCCGAATAACCTGTTCTTCCAGGTAACCCTTTATAGCCAGCAATAGAAGAAACACCAACGACTGAACCCTTTCTTTTCAACAAATAAGGAAGTGCATACTTGGTACAATAAACAGTGCCGAAAAAGTTTATTTCCATCAACTGACGAATTACTGCAACTTCCGCTTGCTCTAGGGTAGCGCGCATAGAAATACCTGCATTATTGATGAGTACATCTACACCTTGAAATTCAAAAATAGCTTCTGATATTAGGCGTTGACAATCTTCTTCCTTGCTAACATCAGCTTGCACCGCTAATGCAGTAAACCCCCCCTCTTGCAATTCTTTGCATACAAGGTTTAGTTTTTTCAAATTACGCGCAGCTAACACTACTTGGGCACCCGCCTGTGCAAAAACCCATGCACAAGCTTTACCAATTCCGGAAGAGGCTCCAGTAATGATGACTACTTTGTTTTTCATCAAATTTCAGCTTAATTTGCTGTTACAAATAAAGGCAATTTCAATGACAATTATTGAGGTTAACTCAAAGAAGACTATACGGCAGTTTCATCAACTTCCTTTCCAGATTTATAAAAGCGATAAAAACTGGATCCCTCACATACAACAGGAAGTAGAAGCTGTATTTATTCCCAAACAAAATAAGTTTTTCAGACATGGCGAAGCTATCCGATGGATGCTTCAAGATTCAGATGGAAAAATAATTGGTCGAATTGCTGCTTTTATCAATCGTAAAAAGGCATTTAGCGAAAAACAAGCTACCGGTGGATGTGGATTTTTCGAATGCATCGACAATCAAGAAGCTGCTAATCTGCTTTTTAATACCGCTAAACAATGGCTTAGCGAAAGAAAAATGGAAGCTATGGATGGCCCTATCAATTTTGGTGAACGCGATCGTTACTGGGGCTTATTAGTAAATGGACATGAAAAAGCACCTATTTACGGAAACGCCTATCAACCAGCATATTATCAATCTTTATTCGAGAATTACGGCTTTCAGGTTTATTTTGAACAATATATGTTTGAACGATCGGTACATGAGGATGTGCAAGAAAAATACAAAGAGCGTTCAAATAAAATTTTAGAAGACCCTGGTTATACTTTTCGACACATGGAAAAGAATAAAATGTTTGAATATGCTGAGGACTTCAGAACCATTTACAACAAAGCGTGGGTAACACATAGTAATTTTAAGGGAATGCCAGAAACACAGGCACGCTCTATTATGCGAAAATTAAAACCCGTTATGGATAATGAGCTCATTTGGTTTGCCTACTATAACGAAGAACCTGTGGGTTTCTTTATAGCGCTCCCTGAACTGAATCAAATTTTTAAATACATAAATGGTAACCTGAACTGGTGGGGGAAATTGAAATTTTTATTTCATCAAAAGAGAGGTGTTTGTAATAATGTTTTTGGAATAGCATTTGGTATTATACCAGATCATCAGAGAAAAGGCTTAGAGGGAGCCATCATAATGAACGTGAAAAAACAATTTGAAACACGCAGTAAGAAATACCAAAAAATTATTATTACATGGATAGGTGATTTTAACCCTAAAATGATTCGCATTGCAGAAAATTTAGGCACCAATAAATATATGACGCTTTACACATACCGAAAATTATTTGATGAAAATGCAACATTTGAACGTTGCAAAACCATTCGATAAAACTATTAATCAAAAGGGTTATGGTTTATTTCAAATTTATTGTGTTTTTGCTATTGTGGTATAAAATAATGCCTTTATATTTGCACCGCTTTTTGCGGATGACCTGGTAGCTCAGTTGGTAGAGCATCTCCCTTTTAAGGAGAGGGTCCTGGGTTCGAGCCCCAGCCAGGTCACAAAAACCCGTTTTCTAAACGGGTTTTTTATTTTTTTACAAATTGCACTGGTGGTGGAATTGGTAGACACGCAGTCTTGAGGGGGCTGTGCTTTTAAAAGCGTGCGGGTTCAACTCCCGCTCAGTGCACAAAAAACCGAATCATTTTGATTCGGTTTTTGTATATTAAAAATTAAGCATAACAATAAAAGATAGATATTAAATACTTTTATTAACAAAATTTTACCAAACAAACAATGCTTCGCTATACGATTTTAATAGATATATATAAAAATGAATGTAGCCAGCTAAAACGTTTTTAAGTTATGAAAAGTCTTTCCAAATGAAATATT
>CEUM01031079.1_pt1 | contig 28722 bp, 30 predicted proteins | sample 356421 | NCBI WGS metagenome assembly CEUM01 (sample SAMEA2622716, study PRJEB7988) | marine metagenome | biome: marine biome (ENVO:00000447); feature: surface water layer (ENVO:00002042); material: "saline water (ENVO:00002010), including plankton (ENVO:xxxxxxxx)" | depth 5 m
TCCGGGTTCGTCATCCTCGTCGTCATCGGCTTCCCATTCGCATTCAGGATATTGGTTGCACGACGTTTCGTCGTCCTCAAACTGCTCGCAAAAGTGGTCATCGTCACGGCCGGACGTCCAATCTGGATGCGCTTGACCTGCCTCCAAGTGGCCGGGATCGAGGCCAGGCGCAGCCATGCCGAGGAAAAGGGCACTGAACAGCATCAGCGCCACACCGCCGGCGAAGGTCCGCCCGTTCATGGTGTTGCGAGGTGCTCGACGCTTTAGGATTTTTAGGGCTCCCTAAAGGGGCAGCGCCCCCATGGATGCTCGAGATGCTGTTTGATTTCCCTCATTCCCTTCGCTTGGTGTGGGTTTGTTGAGGCGCTCCATCTGAAGGAAGGGCTAAGTGCAGAAGCACAGGTCCCACCTCATGCTCAACGACATGGATTGGGACATGGCGGGCGCCCTCGGCCGCCTGCTGGCCGCATTGAAGGAACAAGGAATGACCGCTGACGAAGCCTTCGAGCAGATTGACACGGACGAGGACGGGAAGCTCAACGGCCCCGAACTCCTGAACGGGCTGTCGGCCCTTCTTGGCGAGGACCTCGATCCCGCCAAGGTATCCCGCATCATCACCTCCTCGGACGTCGACATCGACCACCGCGTCGACCTGTTTGAGTGGCGCGCGATGCTCGGTCCCACCGGCGAAGAAGAGTGAAACTCGCCTCGTCGACAGGCGGAAGGCCTTAGAGGGCTTGCGCGAGGCAGCCATCCATGGGTCGCCCCTTGAACGACGTGCTCGGCATCCCCGACAGCTTGGTGGATTTGTCCGCTGTGGACGCACTGGAATTTTGGATGCAAGCCGTCATTGCCGTGGCTTTTGTTGCGCTTGCTGCGATCTTCACAAACAAGGTCATCCTCGGCCTCATGCGGAAATTGGCTGGACGAACCCAGCCTTCATGGGACGACGACCTCGTCGAGATTGTGTCCAGCCGTGTGCTGCTCAGCGTCACCCTTGTGGCGGCGCTGTTCATGGTGCAGTGGCTCTTCGACGATTTCGGTGAGTCTGCGCCTGCGTACGTCTATGCCTCGCTCATCCTCATCTCCGCCTCTGCCCTTTCGGCGACCATCAAGGTGGTCTTCACCACCTTCCTCGACAACATGCAAAAGAGCCGTGACGTCAAAGTCGAAGGCTCCAACCCTCTGCTTGTCTTCCTCGCCCGGGGCACCGTTTGGGCCATCGGTATCGTGCTGGCCGCGGAGCAGTTGTCCATCAACCTCTCCGGCGTGCTCGCGTCCTTGGCGGTGTTTTCCATCATCATCGGTTTGGCCGTCCAGCACACGCTCGGGAACATCATGAACTCCTTCATGCTGTCTCTTGACCGACCGTTCGACAACGGCGACCGCATTGTGGTCGACGGCATTGAAGGTACGGTCATGACCATGGGCATGCTCTCCACCAAGATCCTCACCCTCGAGGAAGAACTGGTCATCATCCCCAACAACACCCTCGTCAACACCACCATCACCAACATGGCCCGTGGCGGTGGCGATGGCCTTCCACGCCGTGTGGTCCTGAGCGTGGACGTCGGTGTGGATTACGACGAGAAATCCGCTCACGTCAAGCACACGCTGCTCCGTGTCGCTCGCGATTCAGAGTACGTTTTGGACGACCCCGCGCCCCACGTCGAATTCCTCGAGATGTCGGACTACGCCAAGGTCTACCGCCTCTATGTGTGGCTTGCGTCCTTTGCCGACAAGCGCATCGCCAACGACCAGTTGCTCAGCATGATTGACGCTGAATTCACGCAGGAAGGCATCGTGATTCCTTTCCCTGTCGCCGTCGAACTGGACAAGGCGCCCGCTCCAACCGAGGAGAAGCTCTCGCAGAAGCGCGCCCGTCAGCACGCGGCCCAAGCCCGCATGAAGGTCATCGACCGCCGAACGGAGCGTCAGCGCCTGGCCATCCGCGAGGACATCAACATCCTCACCGAGCGGCTCGAGGAACGCATCGGCAGCAAGGAACGCCGTTCCATCGAAGAAGAGGTCGCGCGCCTCGAAGCGGTGTTGTCCAACCTCGATCTTGACTGAGGCCACAACATGGTCCGCACCGTGGTGTTGGGGCGCTTCCAGCCCTTCCACTGTGGGCATGAGGGCGTGGTGAAGGCCGCCTTGGCCCACGCTGCACCGGACGACGTGATGATCGCCATTGGCTCCTCAGAGGCCGAGGCTTCCATGCGCAACCCGTGGTCGGCGTCCGAGCGCGAAGCGATGATTCGGGCATGGGCCGCAGACGCGTGTGATGAGGAGGACGTGGTCCGCTTGACCTACTGCCACATCCCCGACATCAACGACCCGCCGGCTTGGGTTGAGCACGCCACCGCCGTCCATGGCGAAGGCGTCTTGCTGACCTCAGACGAAGACACGGCCATGCTGTACGAAGCAGCCGGTTGGACGGTGGTTCGCGTTCCCCTTGAAGCGCGTCGGGACCGAGAGGGTTGGCGCGTCCGGGAAACGGCTCGCATGCTCTCCACGGTTGGCGACGATGACGCGGTGCGCACCGTGCTTGGCCCCAACGTTCCCGCAGCGGTCATCGAATGGATGCTTGAGCACGACGCGCTCTACCGGCTTTCCCTGCTGCATGAAGGCGCCGTGGTCGGCTGAGTCAAGCCGCCACGACCACGCGGCTGGCTTGCAGCACGCGATCATGGAGCATGAAGCCGGCCTCAAGTTCCTCGATGACGTGGCCGGCCGGATGTTCGTCCGTCGCCGGAACGGTGGTGATGGCCTCCATCTTCGAGGGATCGAAGGCGTTCCCTTTGGCTTCGATGCGAACGACGCCTGCTGCCTTCAACTCGGCCGTCAAGCGATCGTGCAGAAGACGAAGGGCTTCGGCGGCCGGGCCGTCATCGCCTTCGGTGGACGCAAGGCCCCGCTCTACGTCAAGGAGGACGCTGGCCATGCGTCGCGCGAGGTGCTGGGCGCCGTAGCGCGCGATGTCCGCACGGTCCTGCGCGAAGCGCTTCCGGGCGTTTTGCAGGTCGGCCTCGCGGTAGGCGATTTCCTTCTCCGCCGCTTCGGCCCGCTGCAAGGCTTCCGTGAGTGGGTCGACGGGTTCCGGTTCAACCTCCGGTTCCTCAACGGTCACCTCAATGGGTTCCTCCTCTGGGAGGTCTTCCGTCATGGTGGTGGCCTTCGTGCCCCCGTCTTTCAACCCGTCGTCACTTGGACGACGGAAGGCCGTCATGCAAGAGGGTCGTGAGGTTCCATGCCCCATGGCCCCATGCCGTCGCCGTCAGGTGTTCACGCCCTACGATGCCCACAAGGTTCCCTTCAGCGGCCAACCGTCCGAGGGCGTGCGACAAACTCCCAGTGGCCCGGACGTGCGCCTCGTGGGTGGGAAGGATCCGCGGGTCGCGGTGCTCATCCAGCGTCTCGCCGAGCGCTTCGCGACGTTGCATCCAGTCGAGGATCACCGCTTCGACGAGCTCGGTTTCCGTCCGCTTGCCGGCCGCTGCCCTGATGGCCGACCACGTCGACTCGGTGTAGAGGTCGTCCACGTGGGGCACGTCACGGCCGAGAAGGACATCGAAATACAGGAAGGCTCGGCCCTCCCAGACTTCCCACGCGCCGGGGCTGGCCCATCGCATGAGGTGCAACAGGCCTTCCTCGCCGTCCTCGCACGTCCGCAGCGAGGCGTGAAGCGGGAGGCTGCGGTCCACGCCCGTTTGTGCCTCGGACCAGTCGAGCCACTCCGCCTCCGCATCGATGTCAAACGGACGGACGAGTCGAGCGTCGGCGTCGGGTCGGTCAGGGCGCAGTTGGGTGGCTTCCATGGCGGCGTCAACCTCGTCCCACGTGCGCTCAAGAAGCGCGGCCAACCGAGGCCGGTCAACGAGAAGGAGCACCAACTCGAGGCCCATGCCTTGAGCGCATGCTTCGCGTGTTTCAAGCCTCGCTCTCGGGCCTGTTCCAAGGGTGAGGTTGAAGCCTGACTCGCGGACCACACACACGGGGACGACGCATGGCGACGATCCAGGAGCAAATTCAGGCGCTCCTGGACGAGATCCATAAGACCCAGAAAAACAAGGCCACAAACGCCCATATTGGGAAGTTGAAGGCCAAGATCGCCCAGCTCAAACTCAAGCAGGAGAAGGCCGCGGCCTCGGCGCGGAGCGCCGGTCCGAGCAAGGGCTTCGAGGTCCGCAAGTCGGGCGATGCCACGGTGGCCTTGGTCGGTTTCCCATCGGTCGGAAAATCCACGCTCATCTCCAAGGTCACCGACGCGCATTCGGAGACCGGTGCGTACGCCTTCACGACGCTGACGTGCATCCCCGGCGTCATGGAGCACCGCGGTGCGAAAATCCAGATTTTGGACTTGCCCGGTCTGATCAAGGGTGCTGCAGAAGGCAAGGGCCGTGGGAAGGAAATCCTCGGTGTAATCCGTGCGGCTGACATGGTGTTGTTCATCGTCGATCCCTTCCAAGACGGCCACTTCGATGTGCTCTACCGTGAATTGCACAACGCAGGCTTGCGCCTGAACGAGGAGCGCCCTCCGGTCTTCATCGTGCGCTCGGACAAAGGCGGTATCGACGTCCGCACCACGGTGGAACAAACCCACCTGACGCCCGAGGAGATGGGCGCCATCATCCGAACCTTCGGCTACACCAGCGCCATTGTGACCTTGCGTCACGACACCACAGCAGAACAGATTGTGGACGCTCTTGCCATGAACCGCGTCTACGAGAAAGCGGTCGTGGCCATCAACAAAATCGACATCGCCACGGAGGAGCAAATCCAGCATGCGGAGTCCATGCTGCCCAACGATTGGCCCATCATGCGCATCTCTGCGTTCAAGGAACAAGGGTTGGAAGAACTGAAGGATTTCATCTACGACAACCTCGGATTCATGCGCGTCTTCCTCAAACCACAGGGCGGTGAAGCCGATCTTGAGGAACCGCTCATCGTGAAGGACACCTCGACGGTCGAGACCATCTGCAGCAAATTGCATCGTGATTTCGTCCGGAAATTCCGATACGCGAAGGTCAAGGGTCCGAGCGCGAAATTCGACTGGCAGCGCGTTGGCCTCGACCACCTGCTCAAGGACGGCGATTTGTTGACCATCGTTGTCAAGCGCTGAGGTCAACGGCCGCCAAGGCCGCGCCGATGAGCCCTGCATCCGCCCCGAAGGTTGCCTTGCACAGCGGCGCCGAAGCCTTGAGCAGCGGCGAGAAGGTGTCCCAGTGTTCGGTGAGGCCACCTCCAACGACGATGAGGCTGGCGTCGACGGCCTGTTCCATCACGGCCAGGACTTCGTTGAATCGGCTCGACCACGTCGGCAGGTCCAGCGCCTCGAGTGTACGAGCGCGTCCGCTTGCGTGCGTTTCCAGCACGCCACCACGCGTGGGATGGGGAAGCAGGCCCAGTTCGAAGCCCGGCACCAACCGTCCTGCGTGGTGGACCCCACTGCCAAGGCCCGTCCCGACGGTGATCACGAGCACCGTTCCGACCTCACCAGCGGCAGCCCCGAGGCGCTGCTCGGCCACGGCCGCCGCGTCCGCATCGTTGAGCAGCACGAGGTCGGGCCTGCCGAGGGCCTCGGCCACATCGGTGCCTGGCCACGTTGAGCGAAGGTTGGGTGCGGTCCGTACCGTGCTTCCATCCACACGCCCAGGAAAACCAAGCCCCACTGGAAGGGACGGGAAGCCGTCCAGCGCAGCACGGAGCGCGACAAGGACGTCCTGCGCCGAGGTCTGGAGGTCATGCTCAAGCCGCACCACCTCGCCCTCAACCTCGCCGGTGGTGGTGTTGACCACGGCGAGGCGGCAGCCGCTGCCCCCGACATCGATTCCGATGGCCTGCATTTCAGCGACCTCGTTCGTGCGCGGCGATGGCGTAGGGCATCAGCACGTCCGCATCGAACGGGCTGTGCCCCGCCGGTGCGAGGTCATGGAATGACGGGGCCACCCACCTCGCAGGCCCTTCAAGCAGCGCATGCAGGTCATCGGTCCCAGCCCCATCAAGCAAACCAAAGCAGGTCTCGTCCTCACCGGCACGTTGTGATGACCAGCGAAGCCGACCGAGGGCGGCTCCTTCCGGATCATCACCGTGCACCACGAAACCGACGGGAAGTTCGGGCAAATCTTCGACAAACGTGGCGTCCATGCCATCGCCTAACGCGAGCACGTGGGCACGACGGGCGTTCGTGGTCACGCGCATCGGCCACGCTTCCCGGGCTTGCTGCGTCCATGCTTCGATGGACGCTGGCGAGGTCTCGGAAGCGACGTCGAGGACAATGATCACCTGGCGCATGTTGGCGTGGTGCAGCACCATCTTCCAACCGATCTCCATCTGGAGTTGCAGTCCTGCATGGTATCGGACGCGGTTGGCGTCCACCTCGACGCTGAGGTTGCCGTCCTCAGCTCGGAACGCGTCGGGCCAAGCCCGCCAGTCTTCGCCTTCGGTTTTGGCGATGGTCGCGTGCACGGCGTGGTGAACTCGCCATGGTTCTTCGCTCAGCCATGCCGTGATGTGTTCATCATCAATCTCGACGTCTTCCGCCAAGCCGCGATGGAGCGAGGCGTCGAAGGCCAGCCCGGAGTGCGGCCGGCCGTCCGCGTCACGGGCCGCCAACCCGGGAACCCGCCAAAGGCCGAGCCCAAGGTCAGCAAGAAGATCGATCCAACGCATGGCGGCTTTGCGTGCTTCTCCGATGCCTTCGCCGAAGGGCAGGTCCCGGAGGTCGAGGCAGACGCCCGCTCGTCGCACGGTTTGGCATGGCGGGCCTTGCTTCAAGGCTGTGACGTCAGTCCCAGATGCCCATGTCCATCCGCGCGTCTTCACTCGCATGGATGCTTGGATCCCAACGGGGCGTCCACACGAGATTGACGTGGACGGTCGATAAGCCGCTGTTTAGCGCAGCTCGGTGTGTGGCGGCCATGATTTCAGGAGCCGCGGGGCATCCCGGGCTGGTCAAGGTCATGTCAATTTCAGCGTGCGGGCCCTCGTCCTTGGCTTCGATGCGGACCGCGTAGACGAGACCAAGCTCGACGATCGAAATTTCCAGTTCGGGGTCCTCAACCGTTTGCAGTGCGTCCAAGACGTCGGTTTCATTCACCATCGCTCATCGCCTCCAGCCGTTGCGTGATCATGTCAAACATGGTGCGAACGCCGTTCGAACGACTCGGCGTCAGGGAGTTCAACACTCCGGCCTCTTTGATGTGGTCCACGGTCATCGCACGAGCCACGGCGAGCGGCTGATCGTGCATGCCGAGCGCCAGCAAGCCCATCAGGCCCTGAACCAAACGAGCGTCTGCACCGCCCCTCAGCAGGACACGGTCGTTTTCGAGGCTGACCTCAAGATGGGCCTGCGACTGGCAGCCCTTGACGCGGTTGTCGTCGCTCCACGCTTCAAGAGGAAGTTCAGGGACATCGTCGGCAAGGTCGAAGATGAACTCGAACCGCTCCATGCGGTCTTCGATTTCGGCCAATTCCTGGATGATGTCCTGCAAAGCTTCGGAGATCATGACGACCCTCCGAAACGGTCCAACACGTGTTCCAAGGCCTTGACGAAGCCTTCTGCTTCTTCCATCGTGTTGTAGAGGTAGAAGGAGGCGCGGACGGTGCTTGAGATGCCCAAACGGTGCAGCAAAGGTTGGGCACAGTGGTGGCCGGTGCGGACCGCGTAGCCTTGCGCGTCGAGCAGGTGGGCCATGTCTTCCGCGTGCAGCGCAGGGTGGAGGAAAGAGACGACGGCCGAATCGAGGTCATCGTGGCGGCCGTAGACCGTGCAACCGAGGTCGCGCAGGGCTGCTGCCGTCCATCGCGCAATGCCGAGCAAGCGGTGGTGCTCCGCGTCAAGGTCCACCTTCTCGAGGTAATCCATGGCCGCTTTCCACCCGATGGCTTCGGCGATGCGAGGGGTCCCTGCCTCGAATTTGTGTTCGTTGTCTTGGTAGGTGGAACCCTCGATGGTGACCTGGTCGATCATGTCGCCTCCGCCCATGAACGGCGCCATTTCATCGAACGCCGCTTCGTTGACCGTCAAACAGCCGATGCCGGTCGGTCCGAGCATCTTGTGGGCCGAAACCGCGAGGAAATCAACGTCAAGTTCGGAGACGTCAATTCGCGTGTGGGGCGCGCCTTGTGCTGCGTCGAGCAGCACGCGAGCCCCTGAAGCATGGGCCTGTTCGATGATGCGCTCCACGGGATTGCGGACGCCCAACACGTTGGAGGTGTGCACGACGCACACGAGTTTGGCCCCGTGCAACGAGGCCTCGTAGGCCTCCATGTCAAGGGTCATGTCCTCCAGAACCGGAACATAGCGCAGTTCGACGCCACGTTCCTTGGACAACATTTGCCAAGGGACGATGTCGCTGTGATGCTCCATTTCGGTCAGAACCACCGCATCGCCTTCGCCGAGGTTGGCACGTCCCCAGCCGTGTGCAACGAGGTTGATCGCCTCCGTGGTGCCGCTCGTCATCACGACGCGGTCAGCGTTGAACCATGCTTTGAGGCTGGTTCGGCAGGCTTCGTAGCCGTCGGTGGCTTCGCCTGCAAGGGTGTGCACCGCCCGGTGAACGTTGGCGTTGCTGTTGGTGTAGTAGCGGTTCATGGCGTCGATGACGACGTGTGGCTTCTGCGTCGTGGCCGCGTTGTCCAGATAGACCAAACGCTTGCCGTTCACCGACCGAGAGAGGATGGGGAAATCGGAAGCGTCGACCATGCGATGACCTCAGGTGATGCGGGCACAATCCAGGTGAACCGTAAGCCGGTCGCGGAGCGTACGCCTTGCCTCCGCTGCAGCGATGGGACGGAACGCGTCGGCAAGGAAGCCTTCGACGATCATCGCGGCTGCCTCTTCCGGGCCCAATCCACGGCTCATCAGGTAGTGGAGCTGTTCCTCGTCGAGGCTTGCGCTGGCCGCACCGTGTGCGGCCGAGACGTCATCGGCCAGGACCTCGAGTTCAGGGATCGCGTCAGCACGCGCACCCTGACTCAACAGCAGGTTGCGGAACACCTGGCCGGCGTCGGTGCCGTCGGCACCGGCGTCGATGACCAAGCGCCCGGTGCCGACGCTGCGGCTGCGTCCACCGCATGCGACGTTGGCGACAAGGGACGAGGAGGTGTGGCCCACGTGATGGTGAATCTCGACGTGGTGGTCGTCATGACGGGTGCCCTGGCCATGGACCGCCAACCCGATGCGAACGTTCCCTCCGGTCGCGTCGAGGTGGTGGCGGAGGTCGGACTTCCTTCGGAAGCCTCCGACCGACAAGGTGCCCGTTTCGAAGGTCGCATCGCGACCAACGCGCCAATCGTCGCAGCGCACCACGCGGGATTCGAGGTGAAGTTCGTCGGTCACGACCACGCTGAGGTGGCTGCCGTTGGCGACCTTCCCAGTGAGGTGGAGCCCGCACCAGCCCGCGTCGCCTGAAAGGTGCAGGTGAACGACGGCCTGTCCTTTGCAGGTGATGTGCAGGCGGCCAACGGCCACGTGGCCGGCCGCCCGAAGATCGACGTTGACGACCTCCTCGTGGTGTCCTTCCAGGCTGAGGTGCATGGGAGCGGTGTCGAGGTCGGCCAAGGTGTGCCGGGCGATGTCGTCCACGTCCGGAAGGGTCGTTTCAGGCCCATCGACCACGACAGGAAAGAGATCGGGACTCCCCTCGTTTAGGGACACACTGCCGGCGGCGTCATGGAGCACCATGCGGACGGCCGTGCTGTCGGCGTCTTCGGGTCGCATCCACGACCAAGGCGTTGAGCGCCAGAGATGGACCGCGCTGGAGGGGTCCTCCATCGCGGTGCTCATCCGATGGCTCCCTCCATCTCGATCTCGAGGAGCTTGTTGAGTTCCGAAGCGTATTCCATGGGAAGTTCGCGGGTAAAGGGCTCAAAGAAGCCGTTCACGATGAGGCCCATCGCTTCAGCCTCGGTGTGACCTCGGCTCATGAGGTAGAAGAGTTGGTCGCCTGCAATCTTGGAAACGGAGGCTTCGTGCTCAAGGTCGGCGGAGGCGTTGCCGACTTCCATCGTTGGGTAGGTGTCGCTGCGGCTGTCCGCGTCGAGCATGAGGGCGTCACAAACCACCTTCGAGCGGCAACCCTCCGCCTTCGGGCGCACCTGCAACATGCCGCGGTAGGTGGAGCGGCCGCCGTTCTTCGAGATGGATTTCGACAGGATGTTGGAGGTTGTGCGGGGGGCGAGGTGGTGCACCTTCGATCCCGCATCTTGGTGCTGGCCTTCTCCGGCGTAGGCCACGGAGATGATTTCTGCATGGGCACCTTCACCCTTCAGGATCACGGCGGGATATTTCATCGTCAATTTCGAGCCGATGTTTCCGTCCACCCACTCCACCGTGGCGTTGGCGTGAGCAACACCGCGCTTGGTCACGAGGTTGTAGACGTTCGAGGACCAGTTCTGGATGGTCGAATACCGGATTTTTGCTCCGTCCATGGCCACGAGTTCGACCACAGCAGAGTGCAGTGAATCGGTGGAGTACGTCGGTGCTGTGCAGCCTTCAACGTAGTGGATGGAGGACCCCTCATCGGCGATGATGAGCGTGCGTTCGAATTGCCCCATGTTCTTCGCGTTGATGCGGAAATAGGCCTGGACGGGCATTTCAACGTGAACGCCCTTGGGGACGTAAATGAACGAGCCACCGGACCACACTGCGGTGTTGAGGGCACTGAATTTGTTGTCCGTGTAGGGGATGACGGTGTTGAAGAAACGCTTGACGATCTCGGGATGTTCACGAAGGCCAGAATCCATGTCAAGGAAAAGGACGCCTTGGGCTTCAAGGTCCTCGCGGATGCTGTGGTAGACCGCCTCGGATTCGTACTGGGCGGTCACGCCTCCGAGCCACTTCTGTTCGGCGTCGGGGATGCCGAGCCGGTCAAAAGTGCGCTTGATGTCCTCTGGAACATCGTCCCAGTCGCGCTCGGTTCCTTCAGAGGACCGCAGGAAGTAGGTGACGGCTTCGAAGTCGATGCTGTTGAGCAGGGATTCGTTGCCCCAGTCGGGCATCGGTCGCTCGACGAAGTGATGGTAGGCCTTGACCCTGAGTTCAGTCATCCACTCGGGCTCGTTCTTGAGCGCGGAGATGTCGCGGACGACCTGTTCGCTGAGGCCCTTGTCAAAGCGGATGGTGGCCACTTCGGGGTCGTGGAAACCGTAGCGGTACTCGCCGACCGCGTCCCTTGCTTCGTCGCTCATGTGCTCACCTCATGCCGTGGCAGGCATCAGCCACTCATAACCGTCCGCTTCAAGCCGTTGCGCCAATTCTGGGCCACCGCTCTGGATGATGCGCCCGTCGATCATCACGTGAACCACGTCAGGGACCACCAATTCGAGCAGGCGGTTGTAGTGGGTGATCAGCAGCACGCCGCTATCTTTGGAGAGGCTGTTGATGCCTTGAGCGACGGCCTTCAACGCGTCAATGTCCAGTCCGGAATCGGTTTCGTCCAGAAGGGCCATCCGTGGTTGGAGGAGCAGCATCTGGAGGATTTCCAGTCGCTTCTTCTCGCCGCCACTGAACCCGTCGTTGACGTAACGGCTCAGGAAGGACCGGTCCATGCCAAGAACGTCCATGGCCGCTTGGAGTTCCTGCCTGAAGGCGCGAGCCTTCGGGGCTTCGCCGCGCACGGCGGCGACGGACTTCCGCAGGAAGGTACCGACTTGGACACCGGGAATGGCGTGCGGGTACTGGAAGGACAGAAAGAGACCGGAGCGGGCCCGCTCGTGAACTTCGAGTTCGGTCAAATCCTGGCCGTCGTAGTGGACGCTCCCCTCCGTGATTTCGTAGTCCGGGTGGCCCATGATGACCGAAGCGAGGGTGGATTTCCCTGCGCCGTTGAGGCCCATGATGGCATGAACCTCGCCGGCATTGATGGTCAAGTCAACCCCGCGAAGGATTTCGGTCTCTTCCACGGTGGCGTGGAGGCCTTTGACGTCAAGCAGTCCGCCGGCCATGGGTCTTGGTCCAAGCCCGGTCTTATGAAGCGGATGGTTACAGCAGACCCACTTCGGCCGCGAGTTCTAAGGTGATGTGAGCATGCGCTGTTCATGGACGCGGAGGATTTGGTGGCGATGTACGCCGCCCAAGCCAAGGCTTCCATGGAGGAGGAGGCCAACAAGCGGCTTGAGGCGTCGCTGGACCCAGAGGAAGAGGAACGCCTCAGGAACCTCCCGCTCTCCGACGCCGCAGGAACCCCCCATTTCGTGCCGGCCTTGTTGGCGCGGCTTGGCACGGTCCGTGCTGCGCTGGACGGGCACGGTGGTGGCATCAAGGCCACGCAATACGAGGTCACCTCAGAGGGCCTTGACCTGGTCTTGGACTTGACTGGGGCGTGCGTATCCTGTGGCGCCGCTCCGGGAACGCTGCAGGGCATCAAGGCCGACCTCGAAGCCGATCCTGAGGTGCATCGCTTGCGCTTCGACAGGGTGCTGCTCGACAGTTTTGACGACCTCGGTCGAGATTTCATTTTGGCTCACGGAAACGTGGAGTTTGTGCACGTGGGGGCGGATGCATGAGGGAAATTCGCCTCCGATACGGAGCGGATGTGTTGCTGGGCACGGAATTCGTGCAGCAGCTCAACCGCATCGAGGAATTCGAACTGTTGAACACGCTGGGCCGTTCCGATGCGAACGACGCGGTCACCGTCATGGTCCGGTTGCGCCTGGCGCCTGACGCCACCTTCGAGGACATCGACGACATCGCGTGGTTGAAGATCGAGGAAGTCGTTCGGTCGGAAGCGACCCAGAGCGGTGAGGCGCACTACGCCATCGTTCGCTTCACGCACCCACTCGTCACCATCCCGCTGGAAGTGGGCGACGCCATCATCAGCCCAGGCACCCGCATCGGCCGGCGCGGGGCAGAAATCATCCTGCGCGGTTCAAGCGACGGCTGCCAAGCCTTGGTGGCCGCGTTCCGATTGTGGAACGACCGATGCACCATCGCCGTGGTCCGCTCGGGTGATGCCGACCATGACGCCGATGCTGGATTGACCCCTCAGCAAGTTGAGGCGGCTCGATTGGCCTGGTCCATGGGGTACTTCGACGTGCCCAGAGGTTGTGCTCTGAGCGACATCGCCAAGGCCGCCGGAGTGTCCAACGCCACCATCAGCGGCCACCTGAGGGAAGTTGACCGGATTGCCCACAGGCGATTGCTCGACTGGATCGGAGAATGAGGGTCGGCGACAGGCCCAAAGGCGGAGCAACAGAGGTGAGGCCATGAAGGAAGTTCGGCTGCGGTACCCTGCCCACGCCATCGCGAATTCAGAATTCAAAGACCAGATTTCGGTTTGTCAAGAGGCCGTGCTGATGGCCAGCGTGAGCCGGCATTACGAGAAGAACACCATCGTCTACGTGCTTCAACTCACGCTCGCTGAGGGGATGACGATCGAAGACATCGACCGCGTGCCGTGGTTCAGGCTCATCGAGGTGATTGGCGAAGAGATCGTAGGCGGTCGCGTGCTGGTCACGGCCCTCGTCGAAAATTCGCATGGACTGTTGAAACTCGGGCGTGACATCTGGAACGCCGTGGTGGCTCCAGGTTCATCCATTGGCGTCTCTGGTGCGAACATCATCGTGCGCGGAACCCCTGCGGGGTGCAGTGCCATGGTCAAGGGATTCCAGTCGTGGAACCCGAACGGCACGGTCTCTGTGGTCCGCCTCACCGAACAGGAGGGCAGCGATTTCGCCGGACTGACCGAGCATCAGATGCATGCCTTCTCGACGGCGTGGAGGTTGGGCTACTACGAACGCCCAAGAAAGTGCACACTGGCCGACGTGGCCGCCGAAATCGGGGTCTCAAGAGCGACCATCAGCGGCCACTTGGGCGCCGTGGAGAACACCGCACATCGGCGTCTTGCGGCACGGCTTGGCTTGCGTGATGATGGGACCCTTTGAAGGACAAGGCGCGGTGGGCCGGCCATGGCGGCGTGGCGCGAGCATGCGCGGGACGACCCGAAACCCTCTCGCGAGGAACACGTGGGCCGTTTTGAGGTCAAGGCGCGCGACGGAAGAGCACGCGTGGGGGCGTTGTCCACAGCGCATGGGGTGGTCACCACCCCAACGCTGCTGCCGGTCATCAATCCGAACCTCCGAACCATCGAACCGCGTGAGATGTGGGACACCTACGGCATCGAGATGCTCATCACGAACAGTTACATCATCTGGAAGCACGAGAAACTGCGCCAGCATGCGCTTGAGCACGGCGTGCATGACCTGCTGGATTACCCCGGCGCCATCATGACCGATTCGGGCACCTTTCAGGCCTACGTGTACGGGGACGTTGAAGTCGGCGTGGAAGAAATCGTGACCTTTCAACGTGACATCGGCGTTGACGTCGCGACCATGCTCGACGTGTTCACCCGCCCAGACATGACCCGCGACGAGGTGCACGAGGCGGTGCTGGAGACCACACAGCGCGCGGAGGCCAGCCTTGCGGCCGCCGGCTCCACCATGCTCAACGGTCCGATCCAAGGGGGGCTGCATGCCGACCTGCGCCGCATGAGCGCCCGCGGCATGGGCGCTCACGGGTTCAGCGTTCACCCCATCGGCGGCATTGTGCCGGTGATGGAGCAGCAGCGCTATGCGGATTTGGCGCGCATCATGCTCGCTTCCATGCCTGAGCTTCCTCCTGAGCGCCCGGTGCACATGTTTGGCTGCGGGCATCCGATGCTCTTCCCCATGCTCATTGCGCTGGGCGCGGATCTCTTCGATTCAGCCGCCTACGCGTTGTTTGCCAGGGACGACCGCATGCTGACGCCGACCGGCACCGTGCACCTTGGGGACCTCCGGGAGTGGCCCGTGCTGATGCCGTGCGTGGCTTCGTTGACGCCGGAAGACGTGCGGAAGATGGACGATGACGAGCGCATGGTGCTTCTTTCGCGGTTCAACCTCGAGGTGACCTTGGCCGAACTTGCTGCGTGCCGCCAAGCCGTCCATGACGGACGAATCTGGGAACGCGCCGAACGCCGCAGCCACGCACATCCAGCGCTGCGCGAGGCCTTCCTCTGGTTGACCACCTCTCCCGCACGTGGAACCGCTCCAATCCCCGCGGCCGAGCACCTGCTGATGAACGACCGAGCTGCGGCCAGCGACACGTCGCCTGCGCGTGGCCAGTGGGAATCGGCGTGGGATTGGGTCGTTGAAGCACAGAACACGCCGGGACAGGGCGCCCTTCGCTGGGCCGGCGAGGACACCTTTGTCCGCCCCGCAGTTGTCGCCTCACGTCGCCGCCTTCATCGCGCTTGGAGTCCGGCTTCAGAAGACGGAGCAGTCGTTATCCTGCACGGCGCGCCGGGGCCATGGCGGGACCGCGCAGGAGCTCATGTGATGCGGTCCCGTGCCGCCAACCCCGGTCTCGAGGTGCTGGTGCTCAGCCCCATCGGCCTCGTGCCGTGGTCGTTCGAAGACCTGCAACCCTTTGCCCACGTCGAAGGACCGGAATGGCTCTGGCGTCGACCGGTTGATCACGCTTGGGTACGCCGTGAACTGGCCCGCTTGAACCTCGAACAGCGTCCCTTCGTCACGGTTGATCTCCGGGCCGACAGCGTGGGCGATGCTTTTGACGCAGCCTTGCGCGATGCAGGCCTTGAGGCGAGGGTGGCCCCTGATGCCGATGGCCTCACCGAAGTCGAACTCGACGTACTTCGCGCCCAAACCGTGGACAAGAGCATGCTTGAGTTGAATCTGGAACGCTCGGTGGCTACAGCCTTCGTCGGCCAAGCCACCTTTGTCATGAGCAGCACGGGACGCGTGCGGAACGTCAAGGACAGCCAAGGTCGACACATCCTCTCGCCTCGCTTGGGCAACGGCGGTTTGTCCCTGACCGATGAAGGCGCGAAAATCCTGCATGCCCTCAACCTCGACGACAAGACAGCACCTGCAAGCCTCACCGTGATCGAGGACGCTGTGCCCTTTGTCGGTGCAGGCCGCAACGTCATGCATGGCTTCATCCTCGCCGCTTCAGAGCACCTGCGTCCGGGCGTCTCCTGCTTGGTGCTTGACCCTGAAGGCGCCCTTGTCGCCCATGGCGTGGCCCAATGCACAGCGGAGGAAGCCATGGCGATGCAGAAGGGCATCGCGGTGCGCGTCCGTGGTGGCCTGCAGCCCTCTTCTTGAGTCCATTTTGGGGTCGGGTTGAAAGGCCCTCCACGCCAACCGCTGCCCATGGTCGAAGCGCGTGCACCCATCGTGCACACGAAGGCGTTGACCAAAGCCTACGGGGAACACGTGGCGTTGAACGCCCTGGATTTGCAAATCGAGGCGGGCGCCACCGGACTGCTGGGCGCCAACGGCGCAGGGAAATCGACGCTGCTCAAGACCCTCCTCGGCCTCATCCAAGTGACCTCAGGAGAGGGCCATGTTCTGGGCCATGACATCCGCACCGAGGGGCCGAGCATCAGGCAGCGCATCGGCTACATGCCGGAATACGAAGCGCTGGACCCTCGCATGGACGGCATCCATCAGGTCCGATACGCCGGTGAATTGCTCGGCATGAATCCGGTGGTGGCCATGCAGCGGGCTCACCAATGCCTCGAATACGTCGGACTCGGCGAACAGCGCTATCGCCGAATTGACGGGTATTCCACGGGCATGCGGCAGGCCACCAAACTCGCGTGCGCCATCGTCCATGATCCAGAGATGATCATCGCAGACGAACCGTCGAACGGTCTCGACGCTGCCGCACGTGATTTCATGCTCCAAACGCTGGACACGACGGTGCGAAACGGTCAGCGAAGTGTGCTGATGGCCTCGCACCTGATGGACGACGTCGAGCAGGTCTGCGAACGCATCGTGCTCTTGCACAAGGGGCGGCTTGTTGCAGAGGGCAAGATCGAGGACCTGAAGGCCATCGACCGCGAGTACGAAGTGCACGTGTGGGGCGCGGCCGACGCCATGGAGCGAGGCATGCTCGACCGAGGCCTGCGCGTCCGACGGCAAGGGCGGGTCATGCGCGTCGCAGACGACCGCGACGATGTGCCGCGCGAGGTGCTCGAAGTGGCCGCCTCCACCGGCGCCCAAGTGCGTCGCCTCCACACCTACGAGGCCTCCTTGGAAGACCTGTTCATCGCCATCATGGAACGGCTTGGCCACGACGTCAAGTCCAGCGAAGATTTGCTCGCCGGGGGTGAGACGAGATGAGCGAGGAGGCGGCCGAGCAAACGGCGGCCGAGCCGGTGACCGAGGAGGTTCGCTTCGATGAAGCCTCGCCCGTCACCGGTGCATCGAGGATTGAAGCCGCGTACTCTGCGGACGACGTGGGACAGGCCAGCGTTGCGAAGTCCGGGCCAAGCGGGCAGGTCTTCACCCAAACCTACCTGCCGTGGACGGGGACGCTGAACCCCCGCTGGGCGCGAAATTACGCCGTGTACCGGCATCACATGCTCGGTTTGGTCAAGAGCGGTCACCGTCCTTGGCCCATTTTGGTGCGCGTCTACCTTGTGCTGGTCCTTATTGGATCAATTGGGGACATTTTCCCGGTGCTGCTCGGCTCCTTGTTTGGCGATGGATTAGGCCAAGTCTTCATGGTCAGCAGGGACAGTTTGTACGCGCACGTGCTCGGCTTCTTCCCGAGAAACGTCCTGTACTACCCGGTGGTCACAGCGCTCATCGTCGGGACCATGATCTCAGAGGACCGCTTGAACGGGACGTCCGCCCTGTACTTCAGCCGGCCCATCACGCGCTTGGATTACGTCGCCATGAAGTACCTCGCCGCGGCGACGGTCCTGTTCATCCTGTGCGTGTTTAGCCTGTTCGTCTACTACACCGTTGAGGTGCTGGCGATGGGCCGGGGTTGGGCGTGGATCGTCGACACCTTCCCCATCCTCCTTGGCGCCACAGCGGCCGGCATGCTGCTGGTCGTGACCTACACGTCACTTGGTTTGGCGATGTCCAGCGTGTCCACAAACGGCTTCTTTCCCGCCATCGGTCTGCTCGCCTTGGTGCTTGGGTCGAAATCGGTGGCCTTCCTTGTGGCCCTGATCTTTGAGCAGGACGTGCTCTACCTCTTTTCGCCGTACGATGCCCTGGCCAACGTCGGTCAAGCCTTGGTGGGAACCGAATCCAACTACGACATCCCGTGGACGTGGTCGCTGGTTTCCGTCGTGGCGATGAACGTGCTCTCTCTCTACCTGCTGGCCAACCGCGTGGCAAGCATGGAGGTGACCCGGGAATGACGCCGGATCTCAGTCAGGTTGGGCCAGCCCCTCAACCGGTTTTGGAACCGGTTCCGGAGAAGATTCCCGCGGTGGTCTTCGATCGCGTTGGGAAAACCTACGGTCGTATTCATGCGCTGAGTCAGATCAATTTGGCCATCTCCGGCGGCGTGACGGGTATCCTCGGGCTCAACGGCGCAGGGAAATCGACCCTGTTCAACCTCCTGATGGGCCGCTGCAAGCCGACCACCGGCCAGGTTCGCTTGTTCGGCATCGACCCGTGGCAAGACCCTACGCCCTACGGACGGGTTGGCTTTGTGCCAGAATCCGAGAAACTCCACGATTGGATGACCGCCTTTGATTTCGTGACCACCTTCGCGAGGCTGCACGGTTTCACACGGGACGAAGCGAAGGTGGAAGCCGAGCGGGTGCTCGATTTCGTCAACCTGAAGGACGTGATGCACACCCAAATCGGGCGCTATTCGAAGGGCATGCGACAACGGGTGAAAATCGCGCACGCCCTGGTCAACGACCCTGACCTCATCGTGCTCGACGAACCCCTCACGGGATGTGACCCCTTGGCACGGACCACCATCATGAACGTGGTCAGGGAGCTTGGCCGAATGGGCCGCACGGTCTTGGTCAGCAGCCACATCTTAGGCGAGATTGAACGCATTACCGAACAGATTGTGCTGCTGCACCGCGGGCAAGTGCTTGCCCTTGGGAACGTGCACGGCATCCGTGAGCAACTCGACCGCATCCCACACCGCATCCACATCCACTGTGGGGAAGCGAAGCGCCTTGCGAAATCAATCATCGACATGGAGGACGTCCATGGCGTGATGATCCCGTCGTCAGGTGTGGTGGATGTCCTGACCCACGACCTCGGCGCTGTGCACCAGAACCTTCCTGCTCTCCTCATCGAGGGCGGATTCAAGGTGACCCGGATTGAGAATCCAGACGACGACCTCGAATCGGTCATCGGCCATCTTGTGGGCGGAGGTGGACGCTGATGTCCTCGTCCACCAAAGCGTGGAGCAGCCTTGACCGAAAGGCGACCGCCGTGGCGGAGTTCACGCTGAGGCAATACCGCACTCGGCTGTCGACGTGGGTCGTGCTCGCCTCCTGCATGGTCGCGCTCAGCACCGTTCTGCTCTTCTACATCGATTTCATGAACGACCCGATTGAGTCGGTTGACAACGACGGTGACGGCCTGTTCGACGAGGACGGCCCTGACTTCCCTGCCGTCACCGACGCCACGCCCACCACGATGGGCGCGGACGACGACGGCGATTGTTTGGAGGCCGATCGTCCCAACGGTGCCAAGGACACCAACGGGAACGGGGTCATTTGTGACGGCATCTTACGCAAGGAATGGTTCGGTTCGACGACCATCTTGTGGGACAACGGCGTGGACGAAGATCCCGATGACGAGGCCTTCATTCAGGAAGCGACTCACCGTGCGTTTCTGCTCGGTTATGGCAAACTCGGCGTGGTGTTCCTCCTCGGCATTTTCCTTCCGCTGTTTTTGGCCACCGGGCTCATCCGTGGAGAAATGACCTCCGAAACGATGCATTTCCTGCTCGCGAAACCCATCGCCCGTGGTGAAGTGCTTCTGTACCGCATGCTCGGTTACCTCACCTTGGTGTGGCCGGCAAGCGCCATCGTGGTGTTCCTGTCGGCCCTTGTGACCGGATTGGCCGCTCCAGGGGAGGGTTTCTTCCGCTTCGAGGACCTTGGGATTTGGCTGGCCATCCTCCTGGCCACGTGGCTTGCGCTTCTCGTCTACGGGATGTTGTTCATGTCGCTCGGCGTGATGTGGAAGTACGGGATTGTCCTTGCCATTCCATTCGCCGCATGGGAATTCGGCATGGCCTTCCTCTCCATGGGGTTGCCTTCCTCGCCGCTGCTTCGCGTTTCGGTCATTGGCTGGTGCCTCTCCATCATCGATGCGGCCACCACGTTGTCCTGGTCCGACCAAGACGCCTTCATCGCGTACACCACGGACTACAGCATCTGGTCCAGCCAGCTCGTTGCACCGGGCGAACCCTTGGCCTTCCTGGCCTCCGAAGCACCGTTTGACATTTCACCCACCGCCAACATGGCCGTCGCCGTACTCGTGCTTCTGTTCCAAGCCAGCGTCATCTGGGTGGTCGGGCAATCGTTGTTCAAAGGCAAGGAGATCGCCTGATGCAGCCTCCACACTTCCTCGGCGACCTCAGCGGGTTGTGGCGCTTGGATCAGCGCCCACCCATTCGCGGATTGACGTGGGATTGGTGGTGGTGGCTCGTGATGCTCGAAGACGAGCAAGGCCGCCCAACCGGCAAACAACTCATGACGCTCTGGTCGACCAAGGACGCACCCCGTGTCGAGGTCAACGGACAAACGTGGCGCCCTCAAGGTCGTCCGGGCGTGGACGAGCATGGCGGCATGTCGCTTGACGGAATGGTCTGCGCGTGGTGGTTTGACGGCCAGGTGATGCACGACGCCGTCTTGGCAAAGCGCTGCAGCATGGTGGTGCTTCCCGGTGGGCATCCGTCGTGGCCAGGAGAGGCCACGCCGGGTCGCGGCGCGGGGGCTGTCGTGCCGCTGCTCGATGAGGACTACAGCATGGGCATGGACGGCGACGGCTCAGGCTTCTGGTTGACGCTGAACCCGATGCCGGAAGGCGCGCCGTTCTCTTCGCTGGACCTCAGGATGGAACCGGCCTCGGAGCGGCTCTCCACGGCACGCGAAGCCACCGCCACCTACGCTGCAGGCCTCGGGTACGACATCCTTCGGCTCCATGGGACCAAGGCAGTTGGAGCGATCGATGGGGCAGAGGTTCGTGGCACGGCCTATTTTCAGAAGGTCAAGGTCCAGGCGCCCTCTGTGCCGTGGTATTGGGGGGTCTTGCACCTCTCTGACGGCTCGTACATTGACTGGTTCCTCCCACACGTTTCCCCAACCCTGAGCTCGATTGATGATCGAGCGTGGAAGTCCCGCGATCTTGGCCACGTGGCGTTGAGTGAGGGTGGATTACTGCACGATGAAACGCGCGGCCACACCGAACGCTTCGCCCGCGTGGTGGTCGGGAAAGAGAACGAAGGCGATTTGCCCGTGTTTTCGATTCGCATGTGGAACGGGCGCGTCTCCATTGACCTCGAAGTTGCCGCCCTCGCCCGCGCGCATTGGACCTTCGACCAACCCACGCGGGCAGGCCTCCGGAGCCACCTGACCTACAACGAGTACCCACTGGAGGTCCGTCGGCTGCGCCTCGAGGACGAGCAGGGTGTGCGAACCGAAGCGGACTTCGAATGGATCCGTGGCAACGCTGAGCACGCGTGGGGTTTGCTGCACTGATGGCGCGCCAAGGTGAGATGCAAGCCCCCATTGTTCAATCCCGTATCGTGGAAACGTTCATGTCGTTCTCAGTGAGAGAGGAGACAGGTGTCCCAATGACCGAGGAAGCCACTGACGCGTCCGCAGCGCCCGCTGAGTCGCCAGCACCCGCCGAAACCGAGGCGGCGACCAACGCCAGCCTTGAGAAGAAATTCCGCACCATCACCGGTGAAGAAATCCTTCGACACACCCGCCCGTCCTTCATGGCCTTCTTCGGATATTACCTCCTTGCTGTGTTCATGATGGGCGTGCACTGGCTCTTCTTCAACGACAACCTTGCAGGGCTCCTGACCAACGACGACTCCAGTGCCCTGTCCACCTTCCTGTTTGGACTGCTAGCCAACGATTTGACCTTCATGGGCGTCATGTTGTCGCTGACGTGGTTCAATCGGATGCTGAACGGAAGCACCTCGAACCGCTGGTTGACCGTGTGGATGCTTCTTGCGAGCGTTGCTCCATTGCTGGTGGTCTTGGACAACTGGCTCACCGGATTGCTTGGGGACAGTTACCCGAGCATTGGAAGCGGGGGCGGTTTGTTGCCCGAATACAACTACCTCATCGCCGGAGCCCTGTTTTCAGGTTCGCTGGTCCTGCTGACCGCGCTCTATCAGCGGTCCTTCCACTACGCCGTGACCAGCGATGCGGTCATTTTCGACCACCGCTTCCTCCTCGTCCGGGGGCACCGTCGCATCCTCTTCGAGAAGATCTCTGAGGTCTTGGTGGAGCGTTCGATGCTCGGCACCATGCTTGGGTTCGCCACCATCTCCCTCTTGACCGACTCAGGAATCGGTCTGGCGCAGGAGACGCGGGGCGTTGCAGCCGCATCTTCTGCTCCCGACGCGGTGAAGCCCGACGAGGACGACACCAATGCGGAGAAGGCTGGAAAGAACGTCATCCGCCGGCTCTTGGCCTTGATCACCTACCAGCGCACCGTTACCACGGTCAGTCCAGACCCCAAGCTTTGCTTCTACAACGTCCGTGGTTGGCAAGACACGAAGCAGCTGCTGAACGAACTTCACAAGAAGCACAGCCAGTCCAGTCAACTGGACGAACTCAAGGCGGCGCTGACTCAGGAGTGAGCCGAGGCCTTGAAGAGCAGGCCCCGCCCCGTCGGGGTGGAGGCCCCCGCCATGTCCGACGACCTGCTTCGACCCGCCCTTGACACGTTTGCCCAAGGTGACCTTCAGGGCGCCGTTGACATGCTTGATGCGCTGCGTGGTGAGCACCGCGGTGTTGCTGCGGTCCACCACACCTTCGCGGAGTTTGCCAACATGCTGAACATGGAGGCTCAAGAGGACGTCGTCCCCGGTGGGAAAATCATGATGGCGTACAAGAAGGCCATGGAACTCGACGAGGAAAACGACGAGTACATCGCTGATTTTGCTGACTTCGCCCTCGAATGCAACCGGATTCCCGTGGCCGTGAAGGAGTTCAAGCGCTACGCGACCCGCCTCGAAATGGCCGACATCCCCTACGACGACCGCCTCTACAACGCCGCACGGAACCTCGTGGACCGCATCGAGGTCGTCGATCCTGAGCGGACCTCTGACATCAGCCAGCCGTGGCTCAAGCAAGCCCTGCTTTGGTCCATTGGTGGCTTGGGCTTCAGCGCCGACGACGTCAAGGGCCTGCTTGAGGACGCCTGAGGTTGTTGAGCGATGGGCGAACTCGTCCATCTTGCCTTGCGGGTGGGTTACCTCGGCGATGCCTTTCACGGCAGCCAAATTCAGCCTGACGTGGTGACCGTCCAAGGTGAACTTCAGCGCGTCTTGCGTTCGCTCGGATGGTGGAACGCCGAGGAGCACACCATGATTCTAGGCAGCCGCACCGATGCGGGCGTCAACGTGCGACGCAACGGTGGTCTGCTGACGCTCGATCGTGAACTCTACGAAAAAATCGGGGACCGAAAATTGGTCCGAGCGATGGCCGATCGCTTGCCTGACCATCTGGCGGTGCTTGACGCCACCGAAGTGCCGGAGGGATGGAATCCACGGCTGGCGGACCACCGCGTCTACAGGTACCGCCTGGAGGGCATGGAGGGCTGGTGGGCCGACGACATGGAACGCTTTCAGCGCCACCTCGACCTGTTTGTCGGCACCCATGACGTCCGGAATTTTGCTCGCATGGAAGAAGGAAAAAACCCGATTCGAACGGTGGTGTCCGCTTCGCCGTGGTCCGTCGGCGGTCGGACGGTCGGCTTCGAAATCGTCGGCCACTCCTTCCTCTGGAACCAGGTGCGCCGAATCGCGATGGCCGTGCACAGCATGGAACTCGGTCGCTTGAGCGAGGACGAGGTCCGCGATGCCCTCGAGCGGCCGGAGGTTCCGGTGGATTTCGGCGTGGCTCCGGCCGAGTGGCTCATCCTGTGGGACGTCGTCTGGGACGCCCTGCCTTCTGTTGAGAGCCCAGAGCGGGCGATGACGTGGCAGCCTTCGCCAACGCGCGCCGAGGGAGCTGAGCGAACGATGCGTCGCCGCTGGAGCGCTGCAGCATCGGCTGAAATCGAGGCTTTGCTGCACCACGAATGGTCGGCGCTTGGGCGCCTCCATTGGTCATGATGTGTTTAGGGTCAACGTCACCCGGTCTCCGTCCTCAAGCGACAACCGCTCGCGGAGGAATTCCTTGGAGATGAGTTCGACCACGTCAATGTGGCGCGTCAGGTCAGGGATGAGCACCGCACATTGGACGGAGGCTTCGCCGACCGTCATCGTCGCAAGGAAGGCGCTGGCACCGCCAAAGGAGACACCGTCCCTCAGGAATCCACGGATGCGATGCAGGTCAAAGCCCGAGGTGTCCACGGCTTTGGCGGCGTCACGGACGTCGTCATCAACGTCCAAGGTGTCGAGGCCTGCCAGTTGACGAAGCGCGATGTAGTCGATCAAGTCGCTTCCTTCCACGGTCACGTTGAGCGTGCCCGGCCAAGCCGTCTCGCCAAGCAGGCCACGGAATTGGTCTTGGTAGTGCGGTTGGGCCATGAACACCTGCGCACGGCCAAGGCCGCTGCCCACCACGCCTGAGAGGTCCACGGTCTCGCGGGAAGCCTCTCCCTCTTCAAGCCGTGCATCGCTTCGTTCTGGTGGCTGCGGGATGCTCAAGAACCCGCGTGAACAGGGAGGTGCGGGATTGGCATGCCAGGTGACCTCTCATGGATGCAAGCCAGATACGACGAACTCGCGGAGCGCTCCTTGCTCTGGGAGCCTCCGACCCTCGAAGGGCCCAGCGTTCCGCGTTGCCGGATGGACGGGAAGCCCACCATCATGCTCTCCGCCAACAATTACCTCAACCTCACCACCCACCCAAAGGTCGTCGATGCAGCCGTTGAGGCCACCAAGACCTACGGTGCGGGCAGTGGGTCGGTCCGAGCGATCGCCGGCACCATGGACCTCCATCTGGAGGCTGAGAAAGAAGTGGCCGCGTTCAAGCGAGCAGAGGCGGCGCTCATCTATTCCGCAGGTTACACGGCGAACGTGGGGTTGATCCCAAGCCTCGTTCGTGGTGCGGAGGACCTGATCATCAGCGACGAGTTGAACCACGGTTCGATCATCGACGGCGTTCGCCTCACCAAGGCCAGTCGTGCGGTGTATGCGCACAACGACATGGGCGCTCTGGAAGAGGTGCTCATCGCCAACAAGGCTGCGGAACGTAAGCTCATCATCACCGATGGCGTCTTCTCCATGGACGGTGACATCGCGCCTTTGGACGAGATTGTCGCCTTGGCCGAAGAGCATGATGCCATGATCATGGTCGACGATTGTCACGGCGAAGGCGTCCTCGGTGAAGGTGGCCGGGGCATCGTGGACCATTTCAACGTCCACGGGAAGGTGGAATTCGAAATCGGTTCCTTTTCGAAAGCCCTTGGTGTTCAAGGCGGCATCATGGCGGGCTCTGAACTCAGCCGCCAGCACGCGCTCAACCACTCCCGCTCTTGGCTGCTCTCCGGCTCACAACCCCCCGGTGTCGCCGCGGCCCAGCGGGCTGCCATTCAGGTGCTGCAGGAAGAACCGGAACACCACCAGCGCTTGTGGGACAACACCGCGTATTTCCGCGGGGAACTCCAGAGCCTCGGTTTCGATACGGGCGTCTCGGAAACGCCGATCATTCCCGTCATGTGCGGCCCATCAAAGACCGCCAAAGCCCTCTCGGCTGCGCTCGCTGACGAAGGCGTCATGGCCGGTGCCATCGTCTTCCCGATGGTGGCGCGCGACAAGGCCCGTGTCCGCACCCAGATGTCGGCGGGGCTTACGCGCGACGACCTCGATGACGTGTTGCGCATCTTCGAGCGCGTTGGTGGCCACTTGGGCCTGATTTGATCTCATTCCTCTTCGGAGAGGATGGTGTCGAGGACGTCCTTGAGGTCGTCATCCTCCTCGACGATGGCCTCCATGTCTGTCTCGGTTTCCACCGGCTCGATGCCGACGTCTTCGAAGGGGTCCAAGCCGTCCTCAAGTCGGCAGAGCATGCGCCACCTCGGCGCCCAACTGAGGTGCACGTACAGCGGACCGGGGAGCAGGAGGAGGAACCACACCAACGCAGCAGGAAGGGTGAGCAACTCGGTGATGTTGGCGCCAAGGACCGTGAGCCCAACAAAGGGCATCGCGTACAAGACGGTGCGCGGCGGGGCGACGGGCGGTCGCTTGGAAAAGCGGGCGATGATGAGGGACGCGAAGCCGAGCAGCATGCACGCTGCGATGAGCAAGGATGCGTGGAAAATCCAGGTTGGCCACCAAATGGCATCTCCGTAGGACACCCTGTAGGGCAGCAGCAAGGCCATGGCGATGAGGATGCCATAGAAGCCCGCCACGTTGGCTGGGTGATTCAGCCACATTGGGAGGCTGACGAAGCGTCGCGAGAGCGAGGTTCCAAGCAGCAATTCCGCCTGTTTCGGGGCAAGGTGGTCCAATCCAGACCGCCAATCCGCCCCTGTCATAGACACCGGCTCCCCTTTCGGGATTATGAACATGAAGGGAGGCAGATGTGCTTCGCAGCACTTCTGCTTACTTCGGCGAGCGGGCCGTCTCGAGCCAGCGGGAGAGCGCAGAGCCCTCATCGAGCACGTCCTCTTCCTCCGGCCAATCGCGTTCCAAAAGCTCCGTGTCCCCCGCGGCGCGTCGGCGCTCTTCCTCTGCTTGCTCGTCGTGCCCGTTCACCGCATCTCGGAGGGCCAGTGCGGTGTTGCCGATGGCCAACCAGCGCTGAAGGCGTGCAGCGGAGGATGCGGGCCAACGCACAACGGTGTCCCACGGTTCGTGATCCTGCACCACCAGAGGTTCGCCAAGAAGAGGATCCGTGTGCAGTTTCAACCGGTGGTCTCCCAATTCCTTCCACGTGCCATCGGCCGCTCGGATTGCCACTTCGGCCATTCCCATGGCCTGGTCAAGGACCCAAGGGTGGTTGGCGTTCACCGCGAAGGGAAGGTCCCTGAGCGCTTGGCTGCGCCGCCACTGGACGACAGCCAAAACCAACGCCAAGAGGGCAGGAGCGAGAAGGAATCGGGCGTTGAGGGCGAGAAACAGACCAAGTGCGCCACACACGGCCATCACCTTGGCGCTGGTTCGTGTGCCCATGGCCACCTCGTCACCCACCTCGGTCGTGCCGAGTTCGAGGAAGCCACGAGGTGGTTCAGTCATCGCCATCCCTCACGTTCATTGGAAGCCGCAACCCTTCTTGGTTCATCGTGCAGCCCTCCGCGTCCTCTGCAAAAGGCTCGAGCATGGACAGCAAGGCGAGGACGTTCACGCCCCACGCGTCCGTGAAACCAGCGAGTTTGGGCTGGAGCTTCGCCCATTGGTTGAGCACGCCGCGTGTTGTGCCGCGTCGGTGGTTGTACAACAAGGCCGCGCATTGAATCAGCCCCTGCAAAAGGAGGATTTCGCTCGGCGCAGCTTTTCTGGCTTTCATCGACACCCAAGCCTCTTCCCAGGCTTCGTGCGCTTCCCACCACCGCCCTGCATCGAACTCCTGACGGCCCAACTCGAACTGGATTGGCTCGTCACCCTGCAACGCAGCAGGTGCTTCGCCCATGCCACGGCCTCGATGCGACGGGGAATAAACTCCCGTGCATGGCCCCACAAGCGACGTGACCTTCAAACGCCGTCATGGCCGCTGGAGAAGGGAGCAAGATGCTGGATTGGCCACGCGGGGAAGTGCTCGAGGTTCGGCGCGGTGGTGCCGAAGTGCTCGAGGTCATGCTCGCTGATGCGGCCACCCTCGGTTTGAGCGGGGCGCTGGTGCTCCGAGGAAGCGAGGGTGCATCCAGCGTCCTCGCACTCTCCTCGGGCGCTCCGATTGGAGCCCTTCACGATGCGGATGGCGACCTTCGATGCGGCGAGGAGGCCCTCGGCCCCTTGCGTGAGTTGTTGCGAAGTGGCGCAACAGAAGTCGAGGTGCACCACCTCCCCGGTTCGCTGGTACAGGAAGCGCTGGCCATGCATGAAGGGAGCCGCTTTGCCCATGGTGTCGAGCATGAGGACGTGCGTTGGTGGGAAGGTCGTCTCCCTGCACCACGGCGATCACGCGCCCCACGGCTGCCCACCATGGCGCCGACGGTGCGTGCGCCCGAAGAGGTGCGCGACTCCATCGATCGCACCCGCACCCGGCTCCATGTTGACAGCGTCGATCTTGCACCAGGGAGCGTTCGCTTGGTGCATGCCGATTCGCAGCAAGCCTTGGTGAGCATGGCCGAGATGTGGGCCAAGGCGGGCGGGCGCAGCCTCATGCTGACCCGGCGCGCAGAAGACGTGCCCGAAGGCGTCCACCACCTCTGGATTCACGAAGGGGCACTGAACCTGCCTGACGTGGCCCTCGGCGATGAGCCACTCCTCGTGGTGAGCGTTGACCTCCACCTTCTGTCGGTTATGCTTGGCCCGGAAGTGGCCGCTTCATCTTTCGCTGACGTGCTCGACCACGGTCGCGAACGTGGCGCTGTTCACTTGCTCCACATCGACGAACAGGTCTTGACCACGGCAGAAATGGCCCGCTTCTCCCGGTACGGAGCACCAATGCCCGTGGATGACGTCGCTGCGCTTGCCAGCGATGAGCGCAGCCTCAAGGGATTGAGCGGATTCGACATGGATGCCATTCTTCGCACAAGAGAGCGTTTGTCTCCCGGCCTTGAAACGCCCCCAGAACCTGAACCTGAAGTCATTGTTGAGGTCGAGCCAGTCGCGCCAGCCCCGGAGCCGAGTCCTGAACCCATGCC
>CEUM01056338.1_pt1 | contig 28633 bp, 31 predicted proteins | sample 356421 | NCBI WGS metagenome assembly CEUM01 (sample SAMEA2622716, study PRJEB7988) | marine metagenome | biome: marine biome (ENVO:00000447); feature: surface water layer (ENVO:00002042); material: "saline water (ENVO:00002010), including plankton (ENVO:xxxxxxxx)" | depth 5 m
CTGTCTAACTACACAAGTATTTAGAACTATAATATCTGCTTCTTCAATGTTTTTTTCTTCATCCAACCCTAGTCTTTTCAATCCAACATCAACTCTTTGAGAATCAGCAATATTCATTTGGCAACCAACAGTCCAAACATGAAATTTATCAATTGTTTTTGATTTTGTAATCATAATTTATTATGGCGGGGAGAGCGGGATTCGAACCCGCGTGGGGCAAAACCCCTCCCACTTAGCAGGCGGGTGCACTAGGCCTCTATGCGATCTCCCCTAGTTAAACTATTTTAAAAATTAATTAAAAAAATTTATAATATTTAGTGTATCAAAAATATAATGTTTCAAAATGATAAAAATTACCATCAAATTATTTGCAAAATTAAAAGAAGATATAGGTGAAAGTAAAATCGAATTAATGCTCGAATCACCAGTCAAAATCTCCACAGTTTTAGATACTATATCTAATGATTTTGGAGTTGATCTTTCAAACAGAAAAAATTATATGTATGCTAAGAATTTGGAATACTGTGAACAATCAGAGATGTTACAAGACAAAGATGAACTCGCAATTATTCCACCAGTGAGTGGAGGGTTATCATAAATAAATCAGGAGAAAATTTCTATATTGAATTGACTGAAGAAAAACTTGAAGAAAATAGTTTAGTTGATACAAATTTTGGCAGATCAGATGGTTCTGAAGTTATATTCCTTGGAATTACAAGAGATAATAATTTTGATAGAAATGTTTCTAAATTATTCTATGAATCTTATCAAGATATGGCCTTATTAGAAATTGAAAAAATTATTTTTCAAATATTTTCAAAATGGAATATTAGTTTTCTAAAAGTCATACATCGAATAGGATTTGTTTATCCTTCAGAACTAAGTATGGTTTTATCTGTAAAGTCAAAACATAGAAAAGAGTCTTTTGAAGCATCCCAATTTTTTGTTGATGAGCTAAAAAAAACAGTCCCTATTTGGAAAAAGGAATTTTTTGATGATGGAACTGTGTGGATAAATGATAAAATAGTAGAGTAAAATTCAAATATCGAATTAATTCTTTTGAAAAAGCAAGGAAAAAAAATTTAATGGTAAGAATAAGATTAAAAAGAATAGGAAGCAAAGGGAAACCATTCTACAGAATAGTTGTGGCCGACCAAAGAGCGCCAAGAGATGGTAAATATATAGACCTAATTGGAACATATGATCCACATCAAGACCCGCCTGAAATAACTATTGATGAAGAAAAAATTACTAAATGGATTTCAAATGGAGCTCAACCATCTGATTCAGTTAGTAGTTTAATGAAAACTAAAGGTATAGAAGTAAAATAAAGGAATAAAATGGCTGATAATCAAGAACCAAAAACTCCTGAAGAATTAGTTAAGTATATTGCAAGTAATCTTGTAGAAAATACTGATGAAATAAATATAGAAACAGTAGAAGAAGAAAATAAAATAATCTTGAGGTTAACTGTTGATGAAAATGACAAAGGTAAAATTATAGGTAAAAACGGGAAGATAGCAAAATCTATAAGAAACGTATTGAAATTAGCATCTACCAAGGATAAAAATAGATATATTTTAGAGATTATATAAATGTCCGGACACTCAAAATGGAGCACAATAAAACATAAAAAAGGCATATTAGATGCTAAAAAAGGTGTTTTATTCACAAAATTATCTAGAGAAATAACTGTAGCAGCAAAATCTGGAGACTCTGATCCTGAACTTAACTTTAGATTAAGGTTAGCAATTGATAATGCAAAATCTCAAAATATGCCAAAAGACAATATTGAGAGAGCAATAGCCAAAGGATCTGGAACTGGTGCAGGTGGGGATTCATTTGAGGAAATCACCTATGAAGGTATCGGGCCAGGTGGAGTGGGTATAATCATACAAACTCTAACAGATAATAAAAACAGATCTGCTGCAACTGTTAGATCAACCATTACCAGAGCTGGTGGAACATTTGCTTCAACGGGTTCCGTTTCTTGGAATTTTGAACAAAAGGGTCAAATTGTTATAAATGTAAATGATGAAGATCCTGAAATGGTAGCCTTAGAAAGCATTGATGATGGAGCTGAGGACTTTGATGTATATGAAAATACAGTTGAAATCACATGTCAATATTCAGATCTATCTAACATTCAAAAAAAGATAGGTGAAAAGGAAAATGTTAGTCTTGAAAAGGCTGAAATAGCACTTGTCCCAAATTCTACAGTTACCCTTGATAAAGAACAATCTAATAAAACTTTGAGACTATTAGATGACCTAGAAGATTTAGATGACGTTCAAAAGGTTTTCACTAATGCAGAATTTAATGAAGATGCATTAAGTTCATACGCTGAATAATAAAAATGATAAAAGTCAAAAATTTAATTAAGACTTACGGAAATTTTACTGCTCTCGACAAAGTCAACTTTGAAGTAGAAAAATCTACTATACATGGGCTTTTAGGAGAGAATGGTGCAGGTAAAACTACTACAATGAGATGTTTGCTTGGTTTGACGTACGCTGACTCGGGTGAAATGTATATAAATGATGATCTAGTAGCCAGAAAGAACAATTATATTAGAAAGAAAGTTTCTTATCTAGCAGGAGATTTTAGACCATATGAAAATTTTACAGCCCAAAATTATTTCAAATATATACTTAGTATTGAGAACAATATTTCAAAAAAATACTTAGAGCTTGCTGAAAGATTCAAGTTAGATTTAAGAAAAAAAATCAAAGAACTTTCCAAAGGAAATAAACAAAAAGTTGGAATTATTCAGGCTTTTATGAAAGATCCTCAAATACTTATTCTTGATGAACCTACAAGTGGCTTGGATCCAAATTATCAAAAAGTCTTTCGAGATCTAATTTTCGAAGAAAAATCAGAAGGTAAAACAATTTTATTATCATCTCATGATTTATTAGAAATTTCTAATTGTTGTGATTTTGTAACGATAATAAGAGATGGAAAAGTGATTGCTTCTCAAAGTAAATCAGAAATTGAAAAAAAGTCTCTAAGAATCATTAAAGTAAAATTTAATGTTCCTCCTAGTATCCAAAAATTAGATGGTTTAGATTTCATTAAGAGCTTTGAGTCTAATGATGATCAGATTTCGTTTATGATTTCTAATGATGTAAATTCTTTTATTAAATTTATTTCTGATTACGAAATAATTGATATGGAAAGTGAAAACTCAAATCTCAGCGACACATTAATGGAATATTTTTAAGATGAAAATATTAATCAATGCCTTAATTCAAAACAGAAAAAAAATACTTACATTTAGTGCTGCTTCTATTTTTTATACACTTTTCTTACTTTACGTTTGGACCTTATTTTCTGAAACATTTGGAGATATATTGAATTTATTTCCAAAGCAACTTCAAGTAATAGCAGGTTTTGGAGACGATCTTTCAACGGCTGGATTCTTGAATGGAGAATTTATGCATTTAATTGGACCAATCATAGTTGGAGCTTTTGGAATAACAATTGGTTCAACATTGATAGCCTCTGAAGAAGAAAATAAAACAATTGATCAGTTTCTTGCTTTATCAATTTCGAGAAATAGGTATTACATTGAAAAATATTTTTCACTAGTTATTTCACTGATTATATTGACAACTATAATAGGTTTAACTCTTCAAATAGGAGTTTTTATATACGATATAAATCTAAGTCTTACTAATATTTTTTATGCCATATTTGGACTTTTTATGTTTGGATTGTCATGCGGGTCTATATCATTTTTGGGAGGATCGATTTTTGCTAAAAATTCTACAGCAGCTATGATAGGTGCTGGGATTGCTATTCTTGGATATGTTTTAGATTCTGTTTATAAAACTGTCAATTCTTTGGAGTTTGTTAAGCATATTTCATTACATTATTACTACAACAACAACGGACTAATAGTTAACGGACTAGATATTACAGATTTATCTGTTTTAATAGGAATAATTGTTTTCTCATTTAGTTTTGGGATAATAGTTTTCAATAAAAGAGACATAAAGTCCTAATAGGAATCTTTTGTGTAAATAATAGTAATATTATTAACATGAATTTAGAACTGATAGTCATTTTAGCCTTAGGAATAACATTGATATCTACTTTGTTTATTTCATTTGTTTTTTTTAGAACAAACAAAAAGTTATTAAATGAGAAAAATATACTTGAAAGTCTAATAATTAAAAATTCTGCATCAAACAGGTTGGTAGATTCCCTCGAATCGTTTCTTGAAAAAAAAGATAATGCTGAAAAAAAATTATGTGACTCAGTGAGACTAGTCTCATCAGCAAACACTGTAATTTATCTTGAGATGAATAAAATAGATGGATCTTTCAAACCAGTTTTCTATTCATCATCAAATGAATTAAACATTGATGAGTTTTCTACTGAGTATGTAAATGATAAAACTTTATCTATAGTCGCAGGGTCAGAAGGAACATATAAAATATCAACAAAAAGTGAGGATGATTTTTTCCCTAAATGGTTTGATTCAATTGAATTTGAAAATGTAATAACTTTACCCATCATTAAGGGTTTTGAAACATCAGGGTGCTTATATGTTTTCTTAGGCAATAAGCTTGAAAATAATATTGATGAATTACTTAGAAATATATGGATAATAACTAATTTATTCCAAAAAACAGAATTTAAAGAGAATAAAGTGTTATTTGAAACAAATAATGAAGAAGTGGAGTCAATAGAAGATAATGATAATCAAACTATCCTCAACACTATTTCGCTGGATGAAAACTTAGAATTACTAAAATTCAAGGATAAAGAAATTTCTCTTTCAAATTCTGAATATCTAATAATGAAAAGATTATTTGATAAAAATGGGGAAGTTTTATCATACACAGAAATAGAAAATATTCTTTGGCCTAACAAAGATGGAATTAATAAATCAGCTATGAGGCTCCATATTCATAGACTCAGAGATAAGTCAAAAAATATTTCTGAAAATTTAGATGTAATAAAAACTGTAAGAGGAAAAGGAATTTTCTTAGATAAAAGCTTAATGTAAATCTTTGATCATTTTTGATAATCTATCTATAGCTAGAGACAAATTATTCTCAGAGTTTGCAAAAGATATTCTAATATAATTATCACCATATTTACCAAAAGCTGTTCCTGAAAGTAAAGCTACTCCATATTCATCTAATGCTTTATCAGCAAATTCAGAGCTTGTTAGACCTGTTCTAGAAATATTAGGGAAAGCATAAAAAGCTCCTAGTGGTAATCTACAATCAATTCCTTCAATTGAATTTAGACCTTCATGAACTATTTTTCTCCTAATTCTAAATTTTTCCATCATATTTTTGGTGAAATCTTTAGGTCCAGTTAATGCAGCTATCGCTGCCATTTGGCTAAAAACAGAAGTACAGGATACTGAATTTGTCATTAATTTAGTTACATCATCAACCATAAATTCAGGGAATATACCGTAACCTAATCTCCAACCTGTCATCGCATAACTTTTGGAAAATCCATCCAAAATTATTGTTCTTTCCTTCATTCCATCAAAATTAGATATAGAATAATGTTCTCCTTCATAATACATATCTTTATAAATCTCATCAGAAAGAACAACTATATTATTCTTAACAGCCAACTCTGAAATCCTTTTAAGATCCTCTTTAGTCATAACTGATCCACATGGATTATTAGGATAATTTAATATCAATAATTTTGTTTTATTTGTAATTAGTTTTTCCAAATCATCAATAATTGCATTAAAATCTTTTGACTCTTCAAGCTTCATAGGTACAGGTTTTGCACCTGAGTAATTAATCATAGATTCGTAAATAGGAAATCCAGGGTTTGGATAAATAACTTCGTCACCCTCTTGTGCAAGAGCTAGAATTGAAAAAAACATTACAGGTTTCCCCCCTGGAGTAACAATTACTCTTTCTGGAGAAATAGAATAACCGTTAAACTCACCTTGATGAACAGCTATTGCTTCTCTTAATTCAGGTTGTCCTGCTGATGGGCCATAGTGAGTGAAACCATCATCTAAAGCTTTTTTTGCAGCATTAATTACATGTTCAGGACTATCAAAATCTGGCTCGCCAATTTCTAAGTGTACTATATGCTTACCTTGGCGTTCTAGTTCTTTTGCTTTTGCTAGGGTTTCGAAGGCGGTTTCAGTTCCTAATCTACTTTGTCTTTCAGCTAAATTCATATGAAAAAATATTTCTTACTATTTATATAATATGTAACTATATTTAAAATTTAAATTAAGTAAATATTTATCTACAAAAAAATGGTAAAAAACAAAACTAATTATAATAAATTGGCTGATTATTATGATTTGATATACAGCATTACCCCTCCTAATGATGGGGTGTTTTATAAAAAATATATAGATAAGAATACTGAAGTCCTTGAAATGGGAATTGGCACGGGGAGAGTTTTCTTAAATTTTTTTGATTTAGGTGTTAAATGGACAGGTATAGATTATTCAGAAGAAATGATAGAAAAATGTAAAGAAAAAATAGAACCATTGCAACCATTAAAAGAAAAAATAAATTTAGTCGTAGAAGATATGACTCAGATTGATATTAGAAAAGAAAAACAATCAATACATAATAAGTTATTTGATTTAGTAATATATCCCTCACATTCATTAATGAGTGTAGGTAATGAAAACAACCAAAAAAAGGCTCTTTGTTCAGGATTAAAACATCTTTCAAAAAACGGATTAATAATATTTGATTTACACAATCCTAATAATTATTTTGTTGATAAAAATTATAAAATATTAGGAACTAAAACTATTAACAAAATTAAATATAAATTATTCAGTAAAAGCTCTATAGATTATCAGTCAAAACTTCACAGTAATTATATGATTTTGGAATTTGAAAATAATAAAATAAAATTTGAATCACATGAATACTTCCTTTATCTAGAAGATGTGATAAATCTTAGCGATGAACTAAACTTTGAAATAGTTGATATATACGGAAATTATGAAATGGATCCATTTATTGAAGACTCAGATGAACTAATCATCATTGGAAAGAAAAAAGATGTCGGATAATAACAAGTTTAATATTCAATCTCCATTTTCACATAGAGGAGATCAACCAAATGCAATTGAAAAACTAGTCAGAGGTGTAAATGACGGTTTAAGATTTCAGACACTTTTAGGAGTAACTGGTTCTGGAAAAACATTTACTATGGCTGGAATAATTGAAGAATTACAAAAGCCTACACTAGTCATTGCTCATAATAAAACTCTTGCTGCTCAACTAGCTAGTGAATTACAAGAATTTTTCCCAAACAATTCTGTCCAATATTTTGTTTCTTATTATGATTACTATCAACCTGAAGCTTATGTTCCTAGAACTGATACATATATTGAAAAAGAGTCAGATATCAATGATGAAATTGATAGACTAAGACACGCATCTACTAGATCAATACTAACTAGAAAAGATACCATAATAGTAGCATCTGTTTCATGTATTTATGGATTGGGATCGCCAGAAGAATATAAATCTATATCTCAAACTATTAAAGTTGGAGATCGAATCAACTCATCAAATTTATCCAGAAAACTTATTTCAATGTATTTTAATAGAGATGATTTTCAAAGTAATAGAGGAACATTTTCAATCAAGGGAGATACTATGGAAATAATACCCTCTTACGAAGAGTTTTCAATAAAGATTGAATTCTTTGGAGACTTAGTTGATCGCATAACAGAAGTAGATATACTAACAAAAAATAAAATAAGATCTCTAGAAGAAATTGTAATTTACCCAAGCAAACATTTTGTTACTCCAGAAGATAGTCTTTCAGAAGCACTTTTAGATATTGAAACTGAACTAGATGAAAGATTATTATTTTTTGAAAAAAACAGCAAATTACTAGAAGCTCAAAGAATTAAGGAAAGAACAAATTATGATGTGGAACTTCTTAGAGAGACAGGATCCTGCCCTGGTGTTGAAAATTATTCAATGCATCTAGGAAGAAGAAAACCTGGTAGCCCTCCTTGGACATTATTAGACTATTTCAATGACGATTACATGATTTTTATTGATGAATCACACATAACAATACCTCAAATAAATGGCATGTATAAAGGTGATCAATCAAGAAAGGAAACATTAGTTGAGCATGGATTTCGACTCCCTTCAGCTAAAGATAACAGACCTCTTTCATTTGAAGAATTTGAAGATAGAATGCCACAAACTATTTTTGTTTCAGCAACACCAGGAAACTATGAAGAAAAGAAACAAGAAGATTTTGTAGAACAGATAATAAGACCAACTGGGCTATTAGATCCAGAGATTATTATCGAACCAACAAAAAATCAAATTGATAACCTATTAGATAGAATTCAGAGTAATATTGAAAAAAACCAGAGAACGTTGGTTACAACTTTAACAAAAAAAATGTCCGAAGAGTTATCTGAATATCTAAGAGAACTTGGAATAAAGGTTCATTATTTACATTCTGAGATTGACACAATAGAAAGAATAGAAATCTTAAGAGACTTGAGGCTAGGAACATATGATGTTGTAGTGGGAATAAATCTTCTAAGAGAAGGTTTAGATTTGCCAGAAGTTTCTATGGTAGCAATTTTAGATGCAGATAAGGAGGGATATTTGAGATCTTCAACATCTCTGATACAAACCATAGGTAGAGCAGCAAGACATGAAGAAGGAAAAGTAATAATGTATGCAGACAATATTACAAAATCAATGAAATTTGCAATAGAAGAAACTAATAGAAGAAGAAAATTACAAGAAAAATATAATTTAGAAAATAATATTACTCCAAAAAGTATAGTCAAAGAAGTCAGAGATCTCACAGAAAAATTAAAAGAGAACAATTTAGAACAAAGTGAAGATGAGTTTAAAATTCAAAACATTTCTGATAAAAATATTAATAAACTTATTAAGGATTTAGAAAAAGAAATGAAAAATTCAGCAAAAATTCTAGAGTTTGAAAAAGCAGCCTTATTAAGAGATCAAATAACAGAACTTAGAAAAAATCTAATTAATGAAAAAAGATAGAGGAGAAAAATATGTATGCACACCTAAGAATTTATACAGTTAATAAGGGAATGATGGAAGACTGGGTCAAACTTTTCAATGAAAAGTTAATCCCTTTACTTGATCAATCTGGAATAAATGTAGAATCAACTTGGATTAATGAAGAAAAATCTCAATTTATATGGATTAGGTCTTATGGAAATTCTTTGGATGATATCGAAAAGAAAGAAGCAATTTTCTACGGTACTGATTGGTGGGTAGAAAATGTTGATATGGTCAGAGGGCACCTAGCTCATAGAGAAATTATAACTATTACTAATACAAATTGAACGAAAAAACAGATTTAATATTATCTAGAAAAAAGAAAAAAAATTGGTATTATTAAATATAAATATTAAAGAAAAGTTTATTAAATGTCAGAAGAATTAAACAAAGAATCAGTCATGGAAGCTTTGAAAGAAGTTTATGACCCAGAAATTCCTGTTAACGTTGTTGATTTAGGATTAATTTACAATGTAGAAGTTGAGGACAATGAAGTTCATGTTGAAATGACATTGACTGCTCAAGGATGTGGAATGGGACCCTACATTGCTCAACAAGCTGAATGGAGAATAGCCGAAATTGAAGATGTGGAAGATGTTGTTGTTGATCTAGTTTTTGAACCCCCTTGGAATCCTGATCTTATTACCGAAGATGGAAAAAGACTTTTAGGTATTGATTAATGGCAGAACCAAGAAAATTAACACCTGCTGAAGAAGCTAGGCTAGCTCAGGTAAGGGAACAATTCAAACAAAAACAAGCAATTAGTAATTCACTAAACTCAATTAAGTATCGAATTGGAGTTTATTCAGGTAAGGGTGGAGTAGGTAAAACTACCGTTACGACTAATCTGGCATTGATGTTAGCTAAAAGTGGCAAAAAAGTTGCTATTTTAGATTGTGACATAGATTGTCCAAATGTAACTAGAGTCCTAAAGATATCTAATAGACCCGAAGCTGACAATGAAGGTAAAATGATACCTCCTGAAAAACATGGAGTATCAGTAATGTCAATGGGATTTTTTCAGGAAAATGAAGATGAGGCAATTGTATGGAGAGGCCCAATGATCCATAATGCTATTAATCAATTTATTTCTAAAACAAACTGGGGTGACATAGATTATCTAATTTGTGATCTACCTCCTGGTACTTCAGATGCTCCTTTAACAGTAATGCAAACACTAAATCTAGATGGCTTTATTATTGTTTCAACCCCACAAGAGCTTGCAGCTCTTGATGCAAAAAGATCTATAAATATGATCAAAAAATTAAACCTTAAAGTATTTGGTGTTGTAGAAAATATGTCTGGTGGAATTTTTGGAAAAGGAGGTGCATCAATGATGGCTGACGAACTAAATTTACCTGTGCTTTCTGAAATATCATTACTTCCTGAATATTCAGATAATAACGATCCAGCAGTACTAAATAACTCTCAGTGTGAGCAAGAGTTCTCTAAATTAATGAGTAACCTTGAAGAAATAACTTCAAATTTATAAACATTTACTGAATAGATTCGAAAAAGTCCTTAATATCTAGATTGATTTCAGACGGTGAAAGTCTTTCTTTTCCTAATTTTGATTCTGAGACATTTTTATATATTTGTTTAGAACCCTTATGAAAATGTCCTGTAATATTATTCTCAATAAAAGTATTTGAAATCTCCTCCATCTCTCCAATCCATCTGTGAGCTTTACTTGGTATAGACTTCAAGTTTTGAAGATCATTGAATACTCTTGGTTGAGAAAATTCTAATTCTTTCATTAGAGAGTCAAAATTATCTGTCCTTATAGATAAAGTGACTGCTGCAATTAGTAAAGAACTATATCCTTTGGTAATCGAAGCGTATGCCATCTTCATTGCAGAAGCTGAGCCTATTTCACCTCCCATATCTATCACCTTCATACCTAATCCATCTAAATTAGTCATGTAGGTAGAATTTTCACCTGATACATATATTCTAGGAAGATTTTGTTCTTTTGGAGGAGTCCCAATTATTCCACCATCAATAAATTTTACTTTTCCGTTCGAAAGAATGTCATTCATTCTCAACACAGTTTCGGGGGATATAGCATTTAAATCAGCAAAATAAATTTCTTTGTTTAATTCTTTAGAAATTATTGAAACTTCTTTTGAAAGATTTTCTGCAGCATCAGGAACTAGAATTGAAATAATCAAATCGGAATCTTCTATCGAATCTTTCAGTGTTCCTGAATCTTCTATCCCACATTTCCTAGCTCTTTCAATTGTATTTTTTGAGCGTCCACTTAAGGGAGAAATCACTTTAATACCAGATTTTATTATTCTTTCGGCAATTGGAGATCCCATTTCTCCTGGACTCATTAGAGTAATAGAATTCAAATCATTAGTCCTTCTAATTTTTCTTTTATAACTTTTCCTACGATCTTTGACTGGTCTAAAGTCATACCAAAAACGTGAATTTCAATTGTATCTTTACCATCTGGAACTCTTGTCCATATAGATGGTTCAGAATTTTTCAATACATCCACAAAATCTAAATTATTTGATTTTATTTTTTTTGAATCAATATCAATATTTAATCCAAACGGTTGATGACCAATTATATTATCAATGATCTTGACTTCCAATCCTTCAATATCTTTTATGTCATTTACTATATTTAGAGTTTTTGATTCTTCATAAGATAATCTTTCTTCATGGTTTAAGCTCATCCATCTTTTTACAGCAGCATATACTCCTATAATTTCTTGGCGATCAATTTTATGGGGCCTACCAATACCTCTGATTCTTCTACTTTCATAACCAACAAAAGAGTGCCTAGCAATTGTGTCTATAACATCTTTTGTTCCTAATGCTATTCCTGTTGAATGAGGTGCTCCCATGTATTTAGCTGCTATACATTGAAAATCAGCACCCATTTTCACATATTTACCAAAATTTTCTAAAGGATAAATTTGACCAGCAGCATCAACAGAAACAGGTTTGTTTTTTGAATGTGTTATTTCAATTACTTCTTCTAAAGATAAAATCTTTTCATCTACTTCATTTTGTTCATAAACTGGATAATGAACACAAGCTGTATCAGAATCAATAGCATTTATTAGTTCTTCTTTTGTCGTACCTTCTTCTGATCCAACCTCAACTAAAACACCTCCTGAAAATTCCATACATCTGTCATACCAATATCTCTGCCTTTTTTGAATTAGAATTTTGTTTGGCATCCCTTTAGTATTTGGCAATTGTTGAATTTTATCATCATCCTTTCCAGCTATAAAAGCTGCAGCAGCAAGAGTAAGAGCAGATCCTGCACCAGATGTAATATATGCTGCTGGAACATCTAAAATATCTGCAATATGATCTCCTATTTTTTGTTCTAGTTCAGTCATTGGGATGTATACATCATTTGACATATCCATAGCTTCCCTTACTTCATCAGCAACAATTGAACCTCCCAAAGCAGTAACACTACCTGTAGCATTAATTATTGGCTTCAAACCTAAATCTTTATAAACAGATCCCCATTCAGCATTCATCGAATTTCCTTTCAAATTTAATCATCTTCTAAAGTAGATATATCACCTTCTGGTTCTCCCAGTTCTCTTGCTTTTAATAAACGTCTCATTATCTTACCTGATCTTGTTTTTGGCATAGTTTCTAGAAAATCAATTTCTCTAGGAGCTACTCCAGCAGAAAGTTTTTCTCTAGCAAATCTTATCAACTCTTTTCTCAAGTCATCAGATTGTTCAAATCCAGGATTTAAGGTAACAAAAGCTTTTACTATTTCCATTGCAATTGGATCTGGTTTACCTATAACTCCTGCTTCCGCGACAGCTGGATGCTCTATAAGAGCACTTTCTACTTCAAAAGGTCCTACCAAGTGACCAGCAGTATTTATTACATCATCAGCTCTACCCTGAAACCAAAAATATCCATCCTTATCTCTAGAAGCTTGATCTCCAGTTATGTACCAACCTTTCTTAAATCTTGAGTTGTACATGTCATCTTGTTTCCAGTAAGCAAACATTTGTGAAGGCCATCCAGGCCTAACTGCTAAAATTCCACTTGCATCAGCTGGCAACTCATTATATTGATCATCAAGAATTCCCATTGTGATACCTGGGAATGGTTGACCCATAGAACCAGGTTTTATGTTTTCTGATGGATAATTAGCACACATAATCGCTCCAGTTTCAGTTTGCCACCAATTATCATGAATAGGTAATTTATAGTTTCTTTCACCCCAAACAACAGCCTCAGGATTTAATGGTTCTCCTACTGATCCAATAAATCTTAAACTAGTCAAATCAAATCTTTCTACCACATCTTCACCCGCTCTCATTAATAATCTAATTGCAGTAGGAGCTGTATACCAAATATCAACTTTATATTTTTGAATTATTTCATACCATTTTGCTGCACCAAATCCACCTTCATAAATAATTTGTGTAACTCCATTTGTCCATGGTGCTATCATTCCATAAGATGTTCCAGTAACCCACCCCGGATCTGCTGTGCAAAAATAAATATCACCATGACTCAACTCTAGAGCCCAATGGCCTGTAAGCATTTGTTGAACAACTGCTTGATGTCTGTGTAAAACTCCTTTAGGTTTACCTGTAGACCCAGATGTGTAATGCATAATAGAAAAATCGTATTGAGAAGTATTTATCATCTTAAATGATTCAGCATCAACTTTTGACATCAGTTCAAAATAATCTAAATCATCATCAACTAATGGAGAATCAAATCTATTGTCTTTATTTACTACTATTACATTTTTTAATGTTTTTATATCTTTCAATATAGGAGAGATTTTTTTTCTGAGATCTGGAGAAGTGACTAAATATGCTGCTCCTGCATCAAGCATTCTATCTTTTACTGGATCAGGTCCAAATGCAGAAAAAAGAGGTGCAATAACCCCCCCAGCTTTCAATATACCCATAGCTGCAAAATATAATTCAGGCAACCTATCCATAAAGATGAAGACTCTATCACCTTTTTGCATACCTAGATCAAGCATTACTTGTCCAAATTTATCTGATTCACGTTTAAAATCTGAATAGGAGTAATTTTCTTCTTCACCATTTTTACCTAACCAAATCATCGCAAGATTATCACCATAACCGTTTTTTACATGCTTATCAACACATTCATAAGCATTGTTTAAACCACCATCAGGCAACCATTCTAGTTTTGAGTATGCATCTCTGTTCCAGTCAAAATCTGAATATTGTTTTTTATAATCAATAAGGTTTGGTTTATCAGCATCTGAAAAATTAGTATCTTTGATAATTTCATCAAATTGCATATTTTACTCCATGTTTTTTGTTATGATTATAGATACTAGCATAAAAAAAATATGATTCTATAAATTAGAATTGTCAAATTTAGAATTATTTTTCACAGGAGCACGAACTAAAAATGAATATCTTATTTTTGAAAGATTTATTGCCTACAGCAAGGGCTGGAGATGTAAAGAATGTAAAGCCAGGATTCGCTAGAAATTACCTTATTCCACAAGGACTAGCAGTATTAGCTACAGAAGAAGCTCTACAAAGAACAACAAAACTAAGAGCAGAAGCTGAAGAAAGAAGAATACAAGAAACAAAAGACTGGCAAGTTGTTGCAGAAAGTCTAGAAGGAATGGAGCTTGACCTTGAAGTTAGAACAGGTCCAACTGGAAAGCTGTTTGGATCAATCACTCCTGCAATAATTGCAGAGGCATTGGAAGAAAAAATAAGTAAACCAATGAATCGAAGATTTTTTAATATTACAGAGCCAATTAGAGTTCTAGGAAAATTTAAAGTATTCACAAAATTTGTAGAAGAAGTATCACTCAACTTGACCCTTAATGTTATTCCTGATGAAGAGTCAGCAAAAGTAATTGAAGAACACAAAATAGAACAGGAAAAATTAAAGAAACTCGAAGAAAAAGAATCTCAATCAGAAGAAAATTCTGAAGAAAATTCTAATAACGAAGAAAACACTCCAAAAAGCTCTTCTGAAAATGAAGAAAATGAAGATAATAATTCCAATAATTAGAAAAATTTTGGAATCTTAATGGTGTTATCTGATAAATTATTTCCTCATGATATATCTGCAGAAGAATCAGTAATTGGGTCTCTTTTACTTGATGGTATGTCTTTTACAAAAATTGCTTCATTTCTCGAACCAGAACATTTTTATCTAGAACCTAACAAGATTATTTTTGAAATTGCTAGAGATTTATTTAACCGGCAAGAGCCTATTAATCAAATAACAATTGCCCATGAACTTGAAACACAAGAAAAACTTGAAGAAGTTGGTGGTAGAGCTTATTTAGCAAAGGTTGTTGATGTTGTTCCTACTTCTATACATATAAAACATTATGCAAATCTAGTTAGAAGAACTGCAACAATGAGAACTCTTATCAACGCTGCTGAAAATATTTCAGATATTGGATTTGATAATGACCCTGATGTGGAAACTTCTTTATCGAAAGCAGAAGACATAATCTATGGTATTAGAAATGATCAACCTAGCAGAGATTTTGTTCCTCTTAGAGAAACATTAACACCTTTCCTTGAAACTTCATCTAGTGATATAAATGATGGTGAAAATGCTCCAATAGGATCAGGATTTAAAATGTTAGATGAACTTCTTGGAGGATTACAAAGATCTGATATGCTTGTTTTAGCTGCTAGACCTTCAGTTGGTAAATCTATGTTCGCCTTGAATCTTGCTATAAACTCGGCTATGAATGATCATAAAGTAGCAATTTATTCATTAGAAATGGGAAGGGAACAAATTGCAACAAGAATGCTTGCAACACAGGCAAGAATAAATATGCATTCATTGAGAATGATGAGACTTAGTACTTCCCAGGAAAATAGACTAATTGATGCTATTGGTAAACTTTCTGACCTTTCAATTTTTATTGACGATTCTCCTATTCAGAGTGTTGCTGAAATGCGAGGAAAAGCTCGAAGATTACAACTTGAATATGGCTTAGACTTTATTATTTTAGACTATATGCAATTATTGAGTAATAACAAGGGATCAAGAGAAACAAACAGAGCGCAAGAGGTTTCTGAAATTTCTAGACAAGTAAAAGCAATGGCTAGAGATTTGAGAGTTCCAGTTCTAGCTATTTCTCAACTTTCTAGAGCTATAGAACATAGACAATCACACAGACCATTACTTTCTGATTTAAGAGAATCTGGATCAATTGAACAAGACGCTGATGTAGTTATGTTCATTCATAGAGAAGAAAAGTTTGTAACTAAGGAAGACTGGCTAAAAAATAACCCTGGGGTACCATATCCTGAAGGCCAAGCAGAAATTATAGTTGCAAAACATAGAAATGGTCCCACAGATACAATTCCTTTGGCAGTCGATGATTCAATCGGAAGATTTGTATCAATAGATTCTGTAAGAAATAGTCAACTAACTTCACAAGAGAATTAATTTTGGAAAGCTTAAAAGAAATCCTAAATAAAAGAAAATTTTCAACAAATTATTATGATGAATTTTCTAACCAATCAGACTATGTTGAATGTGAAATTTGTGACTCTGCTCGATGGATAATAGTTAACAAACAAACAGTACCATGTTCTTCTTGCCAACAAAATAATACAGATGAATCAGAAATTAATATCAAACTTATGCATGCTGGATTAAGTCAGCTTTTGGAATATGATCTAAAAAAGTTTCAAATTGATGGAAGAATAGGGAAAGCAAATCCTAAAAATCTTAGAAAAAACTTAAGAATTGCAGAAGATTACTCAAAGAATCCAATGGGCTGGTTACTAATTAGTGGAGAACCTGGAACAGGTAAAACTCATTTAGCTGTAGGTATTGCAATAAATTGTATTAAAAATGAGAATACTGTTCTTTATAAATCTATTCAGGAAATTATAGATATCATAACTAACTCAACATCAAATTCTGAAGAAGAAAATTTCAATGAAATTATAGATTACCCTTTTATTATTATTGATGACTACGGGAATCAGAAATACTCTGAGTGGATTGAGGAAAAAATAGACCATCTTTTTACTTACAGATACACTAGAAAACTACCAACAGTTGTAATAATTAATAAAAACTTATCAGATTTTGATGATAGAACAAAATCTAGATTTTCAGATCCAAATCTAGTTCAGTCTATTCATTTAGATTCTAAAGATTCAACACATCAGAGTAATGGTATCCCTAAAGTTTTTGATAATGCTAAATTAAGAAAGCAACCAAGGAAACAAAATAAAGAATTAACTCGTGAAGAAAAAATCACTTTTGATTCAATAGAAATGGCACTACTTAAATCAAAAGAGTTTGTAGAAAGCCCTAACCCAACATGGTTATACATACATGGAGGAACAGGATCTGGTAAAAGCTATCTTACTGCTGCTATCGCAAACGAAATATATAAAAAAAATAAGAATATATTTTATATTTCTTCTTCGGAGCTCATTGATAACGTTAGAGACTATGTTAGATCTAATCAAGGAAAAGGATATGTATATGATTTGTGTAAAGAAGTTGACTACCTTTTTCTTGATGATCTTTGGGGGCATAATAATACTAAATGGTCTGACGAAATAATCTATAACTTAATCGCATACAGGCAAGACAATCTAAAATATACAGTCATAAATTCCAGTATATTTTATGAAAAGATCAAATCCTATAATTCAAAAACCGAACCTTTATCATCAGATTCTATTTTTACAGAAAAGATAGCCTCAAGATTATCAAATAATAATTTAGTTGAGCAAATCTCATTAGTATCAACTGATATTAGAAAAAAAAGATTAGCTAGAAAAAGATAATGGTAAAAATATTTAGAGATCCTAAAGAATTGAAAAAAGGTGTAGAATTTCTATTTGATGATGCTCGTAATCTATTCCCAAAAAATATTGAAATTTCTAAAATTTATGAAGGTTGCCTATGGGCAGAAGGCCCCATATTTCTTCAAGAAAAAAATATAATAGTCTGGTCTGATATTCCTTATAACAGGATGTTGTTTTACAACTTATCTGATAGTTCTACTGGTGTTTACAGATACCCATCAAATTTTTCAAATGGAAACAGTGTTGACCTAGATGATTTCATGATAACTGCAGAACATGGTAGAAGATGTATAAGTAGAACAGATATAAACGGAAACGTAGATATAATTACAAATAAATATAATGGCATGCGTTACAATTCTCCAAACGATCTTGTTTGTAAATCAGATGGAACAATATGGTTTACGGATCCACAATATGGAATTTTGAGTAATCATGAAGGGCATGAGGCAAGATCTGAAACGGTTTTTAATGGTGTTTACTTGGTTGATAATGATAATAAAGTGGAATTACTAACAAGTGAAATAGATGCTCCAAATGGCATAGCTTTTGCACCAGATGAAAAAACTATCTACATTACAGATACAGGCGAAACTGGAAATATTTTTGCTTTCGATGTTAATAATAATAAGATAAGTAACAAAAGAATATTCGCAACACCAAGGCCTGGCAAACCAGATGGAATAAAAGTAGACTCTGAAGGCAATTTGTTTTCATCTGCTTGGGATGGAGTACAAGTTTTTTCTCCAAAAGGTGAATTAATAGCAAAAATTCAAATTCCTGAACAAAGAACTGCAAATCTATGCTTTGGTGGTAAAAATTTTAGTGAATTGTATATAGCTTCTGATAAATCTATGTATAAAATAAAAATGGAAACAAGTGGTAATAAGCCTAAATAAATCAATGAATATTGAACAAAAAGCAATTAATACTCTCCGATTTCTATCGGTTGATCAGGTAAATAAAGCAAATTCTGGACACCCAGGAGCACCAATGGGTGCAGCCCCAATTGCTTACACATTATTCAAAAAAATAATGAATCATAATCCTAAAAACCCTAATTTTCAAAATAGAGATCGATTCATATTATCGATTGGACATGCCTCTGCTCTACTCTACTCAGTTTTATGTCTAACAGGATATGATTTTTCTATAGAAGACTTGAAAAAATTTAGACAACTCGGATCAAAAACTCCTGGTCACCCGGAAAGAGATATTGATTTAGGAATCGAAGTAACCACAGGACCATTAGGACAAGGTTTTGCAAACGGCGTAGGAATGGCTATCTCTGAAAAAATGCTTTCTTCCAAATATGACAAAATTATTAATCATAATATTTACGGAATAGTAGGAGATGGAGATTTACAAGAAGGTATTGCTTCTGAAGCTGCTTCATTAGCAGGAACTTTAGGACTAGGAAAAATTATATACATATATGATTCTAATGGGATTTCCATAGATGGAAGTAATGAGCTAGCATTTACTGAAAATGTGTCTCAAAGATTTAAGGCTTATGGATGGGAAGTCTTTGAAGATATCGATGGATTAGATATAAAGTTACTTGAAAGAACTATCCTTAATGCAAAAAATAACTTAGATCAACCAAGTCTTATAATTGCAAATACAACAATTGGATATGGATCTCCAAATAAAGCAGGAAGCGAATCAGCTCATGGAGAACCTTTAGGTCTAGAAGAAACAGAATTAGCAAAACAAAATTTGGATTGGGGCTATTCTGAATTTGAAATACCCGAAGATGTAAAAAAACATATGCTTGAATGTATAGAATCGGGCATGATTGAAGAAGAGAAATGGATTGAACTTTGTGATGAATATAAAAATAGTAATCCAAAAGAATATGATGAACTAAATAAAATTCTAAATAAGAAATTGATTCCTGGATGGGATAAAGAAATATTAGAAAAAGCCTCTGAAATAAATGACCCAGAAGCAACTAGGGCTTCATCTGGTGCTTCTATAAATCTTTTGACAGATTATATACCCAACTTAATAGGAGGATCAGCAGATCTAACAGGCTCAACGAATACAGAAATCAAAAACTCGGGAAATTTTTCAAAAAATATTCCGACTGGAAGAAATATAAAGTTTGGAGTGCGAGAGCATGGTATGGGCGGTGTTATGAATGGAATTTCTGCTCATGGCAATTTCAGAGTTTTTGGAGGTACATTTCTAGTTTTTGCTGATTATATGAGAGCTTCAATAAGGTTAAGTGCTCTCTCAAAATTAAATACTATATTTATTTTTACTCATGACTCAATTGGGCTTGGAGAAGATGGACCCACTCATCAACCAATTTCACAACTAATGAGCTTAAGAACAATTCCTAACTTAAATGTTTTTAGACCTGCAGATAAGAAAGAAACATTAATGTCCTGGGTAAGTGCCATAAAAACCAACGATAAACCAACAGCTATTGTGCTATCAAGGCAAGCTTTACCTGATTTAGAAACATTGACTAATAACAAATTAGATTTTGATCAATTTTCAAAAGGAGCATATATTTGCTACCAGAATACAAATGAAAAGCCTGAAATTATTTTTCTCTCTACAGGATCAGAAGTATCAGAAACAATTGAAGCTGCAAAAAAATTTGGTAACTCTCATAAGATTAGAGTTGTTTCAATTCCTTGCTGGGATCTTTTTGAAGAACAATCTAATGAAATACAAAATCAAATAATACCAACTGACACTAAAAATATAATCTCTGTTGAAGCAGGAGTAGGATTGGGATGGCAAAAATTTACTAAAAGCAGTAAAAATATAATCTCTATAGAATCTTATGGAGCATCAGGCCCTGGGAAAGAATTAATTGATTCATTTGGATTTTCTAGTGATAGAATATTTGAAAAAGCAAAATTAATTATAAGTTAGATTTGATGAAAATTTGTATAAGTGCTGATCATGGCGGATTCGATTTAAAAAAGATAATTATTGATCATGTTAAATCTTTAGGATTTGAAATTGACGATCTAGGGGAAAAAGAGATAGACCTATCTGATGATTATCCCGATACAACTAAGTTAGTAGCTGAGGCTATAAGTAGTAAAACATACGAAAAAGGTATAGTACTGTGTGGTTCAGGCGTTGGGGCATCTGTTGTAGCAAATAAATTTAAGGATGTAAGAGCCGCAATATGTCATGATACATATTCTGCTGCTCAAGGAGTAGAGCACGATGATATGAATGTTATATGTCTTGGTGGAAGGATTGTTGGAGAAGCATTAGCAAAGGAAATAGTTTCAGAATTCTTAGGATCAAGATTTATATCTGAGGATAGATTTATTAGAAGAAAAGAAAAACTAGATCAAATAGAAAAAGAAAATCTTTTATAAAATGACTAATATAAATAAATTATCTGAAAAAGGACAATCCATTTGGTTAGATTCGCTAAGTAAGCAAATGATTGAAAGTGGAGATCTGAAAAATTTAATTGATCAAGGTATTACTGGTGTCACTAGTAATCCTTCGATATTTGAAAAAGCTATAGGATCTAGTGATTCATATGACAAAAAAATATTAGAACTGTCAAAAAACAATAATGATCCTAAAGATATTTTTGAAAATTTAGCAACTGATGACATAAGAAATGCCGCAGATATATTAGAAGAAGTTTACAAAAAAACTAATTCAATGGATGGATTTGTTTCTTTAGAAGTAGATCCCTTTCTAGCTAATGATTTTGAAGAAACAATCAATGAAGCAAAAAAACTATGGGACAAAGTAGATAGAAAAAACTTAATGATTAAGATTCCTGGGACACAAGAAGGAATTATGGCAACAAAACACTTATTAGAGGAAGGTATAAATGTTAATGTAACCTTGTTATTTTCTTTTGATAGTTACAAAAAAACTCTGGAAGCTTTTATTGAATCTAAAAATAAAAATATCAACTCTAAATCTGTTGCCTCTTTTTTTATAAGTAGAATAGATACAGCAGTAGATCAAATAATTGATAATAAAAATAAATTCTTCCATAACATGGCTATTATAAACGCCTATAAGGCATATTCATTTTTTCAAGACAAAAAAAATAATATGGGGGAAAATTTTCAAAAATTATTATGGGCATCAACAAGCGTAAAAGCAAAAGATTTAGAGCAAGACTACTATTCAAAAAACCTTCCGTTTGAAAACACTGTTAACACTTTGCCACTTGAAACGATTGATTATCTTCTAAAGTCAGATTTAAATTTATCCTCAGAATCAGAATTGTCCAAAAGTTTCAATAATTTATACCAAGAATCTAAAGATCACTTTGATTTTCAAAGTATCACTGAATCACTTTTGATAAATGGAATAAATCTTTTTCAAGATTCATATAAATCTGTTTTAGATACTATTGATGAAAAAGTATCTAAATTAATAAAAAAATGAGTTTAGAAAAATATTTAGATCAAATCCTCGATCAAAATATAATTAGTAAATTACTTTCGCCTAACAATGACTCATTTCCTTTAGGAGATTTTACTAATTATCAAGAAATACCATTGGGTTGGACTAGTAACCTATCTTACAAAGAAACTCAAGAATATAAAGAACTAAAGAAATTTAATAAATACATATTTATAGGTATGGGAGGAGCTATAAGTATGGCTAGGATTGCTTCTTTTATCAATCCCAAAAAAATCATTTATATAGATAATTTCGATATCAAACTAATAAAAAGTTTGAAACAAGAAGCTAAGAAATCTTCAACCGCTGTCTTTATCTGTTCAAAGTCAAATCAAACAATAGAAACTAAATTGTTGGAAAATCTTATTGCAGTAAATAAAAAAGAAAAATTTTATATAACTGATCAAATTCTAGATATAGAAAAAACAAGACAACTTAATACTCCAAAAAATATAGGAGGAAGATATAGCATAAGTACCCACTTAGGAATATTACCTTTCTATTTAGCTGGATTTAATTTAAAGAAAATCACAAACCAGATAAATAAAGCTAATAAAGAATGCAAAATTAATGACAAGAATAATCATGCAATTCTTATTGCTGGAATGCTATACAAAAATTATATAGACAATAAAAATTTAGTATCTATATATTCTAAAAATCAAAAAGATTTTATTTATGATTGGCTAGAACAACTAATTTCTGAATCTACGGGTAAAGAAGAAAAAGGTTTATTACCAATAAAATCATTAAATTTTTATCCTGTAATAAAATTTGGCAATGAAAATAATTTCACAGATGAATCTGCAGAATTATTTATCGAATATAATGAAAAAATTTTCTATACTTTCCAGAAATTAATGTATTCAATTTCTATTTTTTGTTCAATGATTAATGTTCAACCATTTGATCAACCGAATGTAGAGTCAACTAAAATAAGGACTCAGTCTATATTAGACAAATTAAAAGATAAAAAGGAAATTTTTCATGAAAATTCATTAAAAGAACTGTACCAATTATTAGAAAAAGATAATTCTGACATAATATCATTCCTTATTTTTTCTTCAAATCTTGATAATAATATGAAAGAAAAATTAGTCGATACAATCAAATCGTTTTATGGTAAAGATAAAAAAGTAATAATTTTTTTTGGGCCAAGCTATCTCCACTCGACAGGACAGTTACTAAAGGGAAGTTTTAAAAATATCAAAAATTATGTAATATATTTACACGGTAACGAAGACCTTAACATACCAAATTCGTTGTACACTCTAAATACGTTTGTAAAAAATCAGGGATATTCTGATCATTTAGAAATGAAAAAAAATAAAAGGAATTCATTTTATTTTGAAACAACTTACGATGAAATTATAAAAAAACTCAAAGTAAAAAATGATTGATAATAAACAAAGTAATTTTTTTGTAGCATTGGACAATAGGACAAATGCTCTATCTTGCAATCTTGAACAAAATCGTCCTAAATCTGCTTTTGAAATACTCCAAGCAAATAAAGCTGCAACCCTAATACTAGAATCATTAAAAATGTCATATTCAAATAACGACTACTATATTTGGGCAGAACCGAATCTTTGTGAGAGTTTATTATTCCAATGTAAGGGCTTGAATATAAAGAGTGCTATTGCAATTGAACATATAAATAGAGGCGGACTAGCTATTCCAAGTACAAAGGATGCCCTTGAAATAATAAATATATTTGATCCAAACTTATTAAGCGTAAAAATATATTTTGAAAAAAATAGAAGTAAGCTAGCAGAAGAATTAGCAGTAGATAGATTATTAAGTTTAATTGAAATTTGCAATTCTTATAATAAAGGGCTGGTTATTGATATAGATTTTAAGTCTAGATTGGAAAACAATAAAAATCATGAAGAAAAAGAAATAATAATTTCTGGTGTAGAAACTTTGATAAACAAAGATATTAGACCTAAATTTTGGGGAATAAGAAAAAGTGGAGACCAGATATTTGATGAAACACTTATTGGTCTCATGAATTTAGAAAATGAATCTAATAACAAATGTATTCTTGAATATCCACATGGAGAAAAGGACATAAATACTCACTCCGACTTAAGTCTAGAAAATTTCGTTCTTAATGGAGACTTTTTCCTTGATGTACTTATTGCTTGGAGCACCAAACAGTTATCTGATGAGGAAGCTGTAAAAACAATGGCTAATAAGATCAATCAAGTTCAAGAAAATATTCAAGATAGTAATTTGACAAAAACTTTTTCTATTGAGTGATATGTCTGAAGAATTAGACAAATTAACGGTTTCTGAATTAAATGACTTAGCAGAAAAATTACATCTTGAAATTATGGATTTGTATGATCAAGAAGAATCTGAAGAAACTTATCAACTTATAGAAGATAAAACTCGATATTTTAACGAAGTAAAATCATTAATTAGAGATCTTCATTCAGATGAAACATATCCTAGAGGTGGCTAATCTAGAATAGTCCAGAATTCTATCCAATTAGAAGCACCATTTTCTGTATCTAAAAGAGGCCTATATTTTGCTCCAAGCTCCATTATTTCTTTTGGTATTTCATTACCTTCTCTACTAGGATTATCAAAAACATCAGCTGTCCACTCTAAATAAACTCTATTTGGTTCTCCTGGATTAGTCCCATTATTATAATAAACTCTACACTCAGTTCTATGGCCTATAGCAGTGTACATATCTGCTTGTTCTTTCACCAATTTAGCAACGTTGACTGCTTCATATGGTTTTGTTTTATAGGTCCTTCGAATTAGATACATTAAATTTACTCCTTACATAATCAATTAGTAAACAGTATATTCAAATTCATTTATGGATATAATGTCTATAAATAATAAATTTTTTCTTTTATTAATAATCAGAGGTAATTTTTGGCTAATAGTGTATTTTTAGGCGTAAAAAAAGAAGAAGACCCTTCAGAGAATAGGGTCTCAATAGTCCCTAAGGACGTAAAATCTATTATTGATCTTGGCATTGAAGTAGAAGTAGAAAAAGGTGCTGGAGAACGAGCTGGATATTCAGATAAAGAATATAGAGATTCTGGGGCAAAAATAGTCAATAATTTGTCTGACAAAATCAATATAGTTTCATCTATTAACGCTTTTTTTGAAAAAAAATCTAAATTTATAAAAAATAGCTTTGTTATAAGCCTTACAGATGTCAGAACTAATCCAGAAATTTCTGATATATGTAAAAATAATACCTTATCACTTTTTGCAATGGAATTTGTACCAAGAATAGCTAGGGCTCAAAAATTAGATGCATTGTCATCTCAAGCTTCAATCGCTGGTTACAGAGCTGGACTTTTAGCAGCAACTTCACTTAAGAAATATCTTCCTCTGATGATGACTGCTGCAGGTACTATTCCTCCGTCTTCAATACTTGTTTTAGGAGCTGGTGTAGCTGGTCTGCAAGCAATTGCTACAACTAAAAGGTTGGGAGCTGAAGTTACCGGATATGACATAAGGTTAGCTGCAGGAGAACAAATAGAATCATTAGGAGCAAAATTTATTTCAGATGAAGTCCCTGCTGATTCAGAAACAGCAGGTGGATATGCAAAAGAACAGAGTAAAGATAATCAAAAGTCTCAATTAGAATTCCTTAAAGATCATATTTTAAAAGCAGATGCTGTAATTTCAACAGCTGCTATTCCTGGAAGAAAAGCTCCTATCTTAATCGAGGAATCAACAGTAAAAGAAATGAAACCAGGTAGCGTAATAATTGATATATCTGCACCATCAGGAGGTAATTGTGAATCGACAGTTCTGGGTGAATCTATAGATATAAATGGAACAACTGTTCATGGCCCTAAAAATTTATCTTCAGAAATGGCATATGATGCTTCAATAGTTTATTCAAAAAATATATTTGGTTTGCTTGAAATTATCATAAGTGAAAAATCTATAAAAATTGATCTTGAAGACGAAATAGTAGATGCCATGCTCGTCTTCAATAATGGAGAAAAGAGAATAGAGGATTAAATGGAACTTATATCACTAATAATTATATTCATATTAGCTTTGTTTATTGGTTATGAGATAATAACGAAAGTTCCTCCTACTCTACACACACCTTTGATGTCTGGTTCAAATGCTATATCAGGAGTAGTAATTGTAGGTGCAATAATAATTGCTTCAAATACTCACAGCACCCTAGCAACAATTTTCTCTGTTGTAGGCATAGTTTTAGCGACTATTAATGTTGTTGGAGGTTTTTTAGTTACAGATAGAATGTTAGCAATGTTCAAAAAGAGTAAAAAGTAAGGGGAACTTTTTGTTAGAAATATCGTCAAATATAGAAAATGTTCTTTACCTAATATCTGCATCCATGTTTATATTGGGTATTAAGAGATTAGCATCTCCAGCTACCGCAAGAAACGGTAATAGGCTTTCTTCTATTGCTATGTTATTAGCAATCATTGTTACAGTTTTGAAATATACAGAAACTAATATTGAATGGATAATTCTGGGATTAATTATAGGATCCTCTATAGGTATTATATTGTCTAGATATGTACAAATGACAGCTATGCCTCAACTTGTTGCAGTCTTCAATGCTTTTGGAGGAGCCGCAAGTGCTATAGTAGCAATGTATGAGCTTGTATTTCAAAGTGGATCAACTCAGACTACTTTTGTTCTAGCTTCTGTCTGTTTTGCAACTATAGTTGGTTCCGTAACTTTTACTGGATCTTTTATTGCATTTGGAAAATTGCAAGAAGTTTTAACTACAAAGCCAATTTTGATTCCACTTAGAAATATTATTAATATTCTGCTTATATTATTAGTCTTGGTGCTAGCAATATTAATTTGTATACCAGAAATGTACGACCCAAATTATTTATATGCTCTTGTTGCTATTTCTTTAATACTTGGAATTTTAATTGTTATACCTATTGGTGGTGCTGATATGCCGGTTGTAGTAGCACTATTAAACTCATATTCTGGAATTGCTGGAGCCGGAGCTGGATTTGTTTTAGGTAATCCTGTGCTTATAATATCAGGATCTTTGGTAGGTGCTTCAGGATTAATTCTTACAAGAATTATGACCAAGGCAATGAATAGATCACTACTAAATGTAATGTTGGGAGGATTTGGAGCAGAAGAAGGTTCTAGCTCATCGGGAGAAGAAGAAACAAGACCTGTAACATCATTATCTTCAGAAGATGCTGCAATGATTTTAGGATATGCAGAAAGTGTTATTTTTGTTCCAGGTTACGGACTGGCAGTTGCTCAAGCTCAACATCAAATTAATGAATTATCAGGACTTCTTAAAGAAAAAGGAGTTACAGTAAAATATGCTATTCATCCTGTTGCAGGAAGAATGCCTGGCCATATGAATGTACTATTAGCAGAAGCAAATGTACCTTATGATGAGCTAAAAGATCTTGATGAAATAAATAGTGAGTTCGATAGAACTGATGTTGCTGTTGTGGTTGGTGCTAATGATGTAACTAATCCAAATGCTCGTACAGATAAAAGTTCTCCCATTTATGGAATGCCTATATTAAATGTTGATAAAGCTAAATCGGTTATAGTTCTTAAGCGTTCGATGGCATCTGGATTTTCTGGGGTTCAAAATGAGTTATTCTTCTTGGATAAGACAAATATGCTTTTTGGTGACGCTAAAGATTCAATAGAAGGTATGATAAAAGAAGTTAGAGAACTAAATTAAGACTGAGTAGATTCCTCTGCTGATTCAGCTGTAGCTATGTTACTCTGGCCATTATCACCTAGTAACTCCTGTTTGACCTTATGGTATCTATGTCCGTTTATTGCAGAGAGCCCTTTGTGAGATCTTTTATTTCCTCTTCTAGCTCTTGTATGTTTCTTCTTAGGTAAAGCTGTCAAAACGTTTCTTTCTTATATTAACTAAAAGTCTATTATAGTTTATAAATTTCATTTTTGAGTATTTAAATTACTACTAAATTTGATATGTTTTAAGTTTTTTTGCAAGATTTCCAATATATAGAAAAGATATCGAAGATATAAAAAATATAATTGCACCAGTGTATAAAACTATTTCATAAGAGTTAGTTATATCATAAATATATCCAGCAGAAACAGGTGTCACAACAAGAGCAGCATTATAAAAAGGACCCAATAAACCTCTAATAACTCCATAATTTTTTCGACCAAATAAATCTCCAACTAAAGACCAATTTAATCCAGAACCTGCTTCTGAGCCAACCAACAATAATAATGATAATAATAAATAAATTGAATTATCTGAAATATTAACTAAAAGCAATGACAAACCAGATGCTGAATAACATACGGCAAGCATTTTAGGTCTTCCTAATTTATCACTTAATCTACCCATAATTAATATTACAGGGACCCCAACTAAAGCTAA
>CEUM01137920.1_pt1 | contig 28605 bp, 29 predicted proteins | sample 356421 | NCBI WGS metagenome assembly CEUM01 (sample SAMEA2622716, study PRJEB7988) | marine metagenome | biome: marine biome (ENVO:00000447); feature: surface water layer (ENVO:00002042); material: "saline water (ENVO:00002010), including plankton (ENVO:xxxxxxxx)" | depth 5 m
TTTTTTTTGCTCTAGTTAGTTTACTTTTTACACTAATAGATTAGAACCCAATAAAGGAATCTTTTCAGAATTATCTGGAATTAGTATATTGTAATCAGAATCAAAATCATCTTCTGTGATTACATATTTTGCTATACTTCCTCCAGAGAAGATATAATTCTTGGTTGCAAACAATTCACTGAACTTATGTAAGATTACTCCTATGTTTTCTAAAAACTGGGATTTTGAAAAATTAACTTTGCTCGATATCAATCGCTCTATCGGTTGTTCACGGTATTCAATCAAGCCTAAATCAAGGTTAGGAATTATCCTACCATTTTCTATGATCGTAGTTCCCAAACCTGTTCCAAAACACAGAGATAGCCACCTTCCCTCATTAATTTTGTAATGTGACTTCAAATAATTAGCAGCACAATCGGCATCGTTTCTTAGGAATACTTTTCGACATATTGAAGAGAAATCTTGCCCTTTCCAATCACCCTTCATATTCGGGAAATTCACTATTTTTTCATCAACCACCTGTCCAGGGACGCTGATTGGAACAATTTTTTGTTTTGTTTTTGAATCTAAAATAATTGAATTTATTTCAGCAAACACGAACTGAGGAGTTGTTTTTGTCAATGGATGACTGTGAAAAGAGATCAATTCATCCTCTTCAAAAATCCCCCACTTGAGGTTCGTAGCACCTAAATCGATGGCAATTTTAATTGTCATTTCCGAGACTGTCCTAATTTTTCATCAAATCTCTTAGTTTATCGTCCATAGAAATTCTAAAAGTCAGTAGTCTGAGAGTTGGTGCATTAGCGTTCACTGTGATAGTGGCTCCTCTGTTGAAATGTACCTCGTCCCATCCGTCCGGAACCACGTATCCTCTATGCATGTCGCTTGTAATGATTGTATCATAGTTTGTCCAATCAACCCATGACCAACTTTCTTTGGTTCTAATTTGGTGAGGTAAGTCTCTTGCAACAACGAAATAATGAGTTGCTATTTCTGAAAGTTTCACCTGATTTTGAAGAGAATGTAGGGTCTGCTTGTCAATGGAATGGCTAAACCACGCACCCTGCCCTAGCCAGGTTGAAAACAACAGGCCTGATGATTGTTGTTTGCATTTATTATCGCCTCTGCGCAAATGGTATTTGCTTGGTGCGTATTGATGCGTATTCGCTATTAGTAAATCGTTTAGAGCTGGATCTGTTGTGAATCTATTTCCCGATGTCGAGTCTATGATTGCTTGTAATCTTGGCAAATCATTGATGATTGCATTACCCTCAAGGGCATTTAGTATATCTTGCTTGAATGTGTGGATATTCGAATCCATATAGAATCCAAATGAGCCCTCAGGGTCTTCATCCCTTGGATGTGAGTTAACTCCCATAACGGGAGTTGAATCATCGATATTGTGTGATATCGATGTTAGTGTACCATCTCCTCCAAGCACAATAACTAGATCTCTTCCTAAGAAGTCCGCTCGTAGAACACTTTCTCTTGGTCTTGAATCAAAATTTATTGAGTGTGTGGTAATAAGTTCTGTAAGTGTCTGTGTAACGTAATCCAGAGATTCATCATGGACAGATTCAAAGTTCTTCTTGTATACTAGAAGAATCTCTACCATGCATCCACCTAACCATACCAAAAGGTTACCCTTAATGAATACAATGACCTAAGCAATAATTATGTCTTGTGACCTTGTAGGATAATCATGCAACCAGACCCATGGGGTGGAAACGAGCCTGAGCATAAAGCTCCTGAACAAAATCAATTTGTTGACCCACAATTAGCAACAAATCCTACCATGCAGCAGCCTGACTCATTTTGGAATGATGGAAATCAAGTCATATCGGGTTCAGTTGGGAATCCGCAAATGGGAGGCGTGATGTACCTTCAACCTCCAAGTGCTGCTCCGAAAGTTATGGGCATCCTTCTGATAATTTATGCTGCTTTGAATTTTTTGAATGTATTTACTGTTTTCGTACCGCCACAGCCTGATCCAATAACAGGAGAACTGATTGAGATGAGTTCAGCGTTGATGGCTGTAAACATCCTAAATGTATTGATAACTTCTGCTGGATTCGGTCTTGGAGGTTATTGGATGTTTAACTACCAAAGGAAGGGAATGCAGTTAGCATTAGTTACAGTTCTTGTCGCCACAATTCTTGCAGTAGTAGCAATTCCTCTTGGTGCAGCCGAGGCAGCAAATTCGACTTTTGCATTGTTTGGTGTAGGTGAGGGTGGGACCTCTGCTATTTTTGCTGGATTCACACTATTCTGTCAGGGGATTTGTGCACTCATTGTTGCCATTCCTCTAATGGTCTCAAACAATGGATTTGATGATTCTAAACTCACAGATATCTTTGGATGAAGAGAGTGACTATTGGGAAGTATTCTCAACCCATTTCCAATGCCCATGCTATGGGCGAGTTAATTACCGGTAATTATGCAACTTACAAAGAAGAGTTGTGGATTAATACCTCAAAAAGATATGAGATACAGTGCATAACTAGGGAAGTGGAAAGAGTAATTCGAGAAAGCGGCATAATTGATGGAATGGTACTCGTCAATCCTATGCACATTACTGCATCTGTGTATGTAAATGATCTTGAATATGGTCTCCATCATGATATCATGAAGTGGCTGGAAAAAGTTGCCCCATTTTACGGGGTTGATGGTAAAGTCGGTGAGGAATATCATCATCATAGAACGGGTGAGGATAACGGTGATGCTCATCTGAAGAGGCAATTATTAGGTCAACAGGTGACGATGGCAGTAAAAAATGGAAGTCTAGATTTAGGTACTTGGGAGCAGATTCACTATGCAGAATTTGATGGTCAGAGAGACAAGAGAATTCTGGTCAAAGTCATGGGTATTTTAGGTGATTAAATGACGAATGATTTTCTATCTATGCCTCCTGAACTATCTGGCATTTCACAAGCACTTGGGATTCGAAGAGGAGAATGGGGAAAAGGCAAATGCAGTATGACTGTGGATGTAGAGAATTTCCACACAAATAAGGGAGGTGTTGCTCATGGGGGACTCTACACTATGATGCTTGACTCATCTCTTGGTGGAGCTTTAGTTTCAACGCTAAAGAAAGATGAATGGTGCGCAACAACTCAACTGGTTACCTCGTTTATTGATGCTGCAAAGATAGGAGATAGTTTAACAGCCACCGGAAGAATTGTTCGACGAGGAAGAAATGTTGCACACCTAGAGGGTGAGATAACAACTCAATCGGGCAGATTAATAGCAACCGCAAAAGGAACCTGGGCAATTTGGGAATCAAGACCTGCAAATCTCAATATTAGGAGGGCAGATGGGATCTTTAAAGTTCTAAAAAATTCAATCGATGAGGGTTTGGATGGTAGAGGTGAATGGATTTTCAAGGACAACTTGCAAACAAAATCAAGAATGAGGATAGATATCATCGCAAAATTATCCGATGATATTGATGTTTGTGAAGATATAGGTGCTTTCCGAATTTCAGAAAAGGTAAGTGACATGGAAAGTAAGTTACTGCATTCTGATGTAAGCGAGTTGAGGAGAGGAAGTGATGGGCAGTTGTATCTTATTTTTGATAAGGATGACATGAAAATAAGAAAGCATGTAGAGGAGGGTTCTGACTCTATCCGAATTATAGGCAATCAAGAATCACGTGAATCTTGGAGATATTTCATTGAGGACGAGATGTTGAAAATGCATCTGTGGTTTGTTGCTGATGAATTAGCGATTGACTACAAATACGAGTGAAAAATACACATAGCGAACTTCATTTGCTTGGTCAAATTCGCAGTCGATATGAGCGAAGAAGTTGTGATTGTCGGCGGAGCAAGAACCCCCTTTTGTGAATGGGTTGGAGGAAAGCGTGGGGATGGAAAGCCTGGTGGCTTATTGAAGGCAGTAAGCGCTCAAGATTTGGGTGCTACTGCAATTCGTGGGGCTCTTGAAAAGACAGGAACTAAACCAGAAAATGTTGATCACCTGGTTATGGGCTATGCGCTCCAAACATGTTCCCAATCAATTTACGGAGCAAGGCATGCAGGATTGAAAGGTGGAATTCCTCAAGAAGTACCCATGCTTACTCTTTCTAGAATTTGTGGCTCGGGTGTTCAATCCATTGTTACCGGAGCTCAGATGATTATGCTCGGAGAAGCAAATACCGTTGTTTCGGGCGGAATGGAAAATCTTAGTCAGGCTCCTCATGTATTACGAGGAGGAAGAGATGGATGGAGATTGGGGAGGTCTCCGCCTGTTGAAGACTATATGATGACAAATTTACAGGACATGACTTGTGGATTGTACATGGCTCAAACCAGCGATGAGATTTGTAAAAGGAAGGGAGTTACTAGAGAAGAAGTTGATCAATTTGCAGCGCTAAGTCATGCAAGAGCTTCAAAATCTATCGATGAGGGTCTATTTGAACAAGAAATAGTTCCTGTAGTTATCAAATCAAGGAGAGGTGAAAAGACGATCACATACCAAGATGAAGACCACGTTGTTAGGGGAACTACCGCTGAATCTCTTTCTGGATTGCCTACTGCATTTGGACCAGATTCTCTAGTAACTGCAGGAAATGCATCAGGTGTTGTTGATGGTGCTGCTGCTGTGGTTATTAAATCCAAAACTCAAGCGGAAGCAGATGGTGATAAGCCATTAGCAAGAATCGTTTCTTGGGGTATTGTTGGTCTTGAACCAGCAATAATGGCATACGGACCAGTTCCGAGTAGCAGGAAAGCATTAGAAAAGGCCGGATTAACAGTTGAAGATATTGACCGATGGGAAATAAATGAAGCATTTGCCGGACAAGCAGTGGCTTGTATCAAGGATTTGGGAATAGATGTATCAAAAGTAAATGTTAATGGTGGCGCAGTTGGTTTAGGGCATCCATTAGCAGCAACCGGTACAAGATTGGTGCTTACTTTAGCCTACGAGTTACAAAGATCTGGTGGAAAGTATGGTGTTGCAACTGCTTGTATTGGCGGCGGACAGGGAATTGCTATGGTAATCGAATCTCTGTGAATGGGGAGATTTGATTGGAACCAGCTTCAATAATTCTTGTGTTTATTTTAGTTGGCTTTGCTGCATTTTTCTTTGCCCCCTTAGGACTTGGCGGAGGACTATTATTTGTCCCAATATTACATTATGTCGCTGGCTGGGAAATTACACCAGTAACTCTGCTTACCTCTCTGATTCTGACAGCTGCGGTATCTTGGGCAAGCGGAATTAAGCATAGGGTCGAAGGATTGTATGATGATGATTTAACAAAAATGGCTCTTTATGGTGCGATTCCCGGTGCATTAATTGGTGCATTGTTGGTAAATATCATGGAGAATAATCTAGATTTCGCTTTCAAGATTGTAAGTCTTGGAATGCTTGCCTACGCAATCATAAGGATGCGTAATCGTCTAACCCTAGAAGAAGGTTCGCAAGATATGGAAGAGTCGGAAAATCGAAGCATGATTACGCTTGGTTCTGGATTAGGTGGGGTGACTTCAGCATTTTTAGCGGTTGGAGGAGGTGCGATATACATCCCAGTTTTGGATAGGTTTAGCACTGCTAGCACAAGAGAAATCGTAGGCGCATCATATGGAATCATGATGTGGACAGTACCTGTCGTAATCATCGCTCATGCAGTGCTGTTCAATGGTGAATGGCATGATTTATGGATGATTTTAACACTAGCAATCTGTGTCTTTGTTATGGCTAACCTAGGGGCAAAATTTGGATTTAAACTAAAAGATAAAACAATAATTTCTACTTTCCTAGTTGTAGTTTCAGTAGTTTTTATCAGATATTGTATCGACCTTTCAGGTTATCTAATGTGAGCACAGGGCACGATTAATCACTAAGAAGGATATATATACCAATGTTTGTTGGTTTAGGCCCATGATTGAAATGATTATTGGTGGAATTCTGCTTGTCGTTCTAGGCGGTTGGTTCTTTACAACTTGGAATAGATTGGTAAGACTTGAAAAAGAAGCCGAAAGATCTTGGGCTAACATAGATGTTATATTGAAGCAAAGATATGATATGATTCCAAACCTAGTTAACACCGTTAAGGGTTATGCGGCGCATGAGGAAGCGATTTTCATGGAATTTGCCAAAGCAAGAAATGCTGCTGCTGGTGCACTAGCGAACGGTGATGTTGCTGGAGTTAGCCGTGCTGAAGGAGTTCTTGCTGGTATGCTACCAAAGATCAACATGGTAGCAGAACAATATCCTCAATTAAAGGCAGATACCTCATTCGTGAATCTTCAAAACCAGTTGGTTGCATTAGAAAACCAACTTGCAGATAGAAGAGAATTTTACAACTCAAGTGCAACGAACTTTAACACTGCGATTGAAACCATACCAACAAACTTCGTTGCTATGGTAAAATCATGTAAGGAGATGGACCTTTTCGAGGTTGTTGGAATCGAAAGGGAAAATGTCACAATACAATTCTGATTTGATTCATCAATTCTCGAGGAATTAACGTGTTTCTCATTTTTGGCAGTGATTACAGGGCATCACAGATTGCAAAGTGGTCTGCCAAAAGAAGGACAACAAGACTGGTTTCTTTAAGCCAGGACTTAGATTTGGAACAAGAATTCGAGAATTGTGAAATTCTAGCGCTGCCAAGTCCAATTAGGCTTGACTCAATGCCGATGCCTTCAATTCAGCCAGAACTAATACTAGTTGTTCAAACAAATATGATTGAGGATGAAGAACCAATTGAAGAAATCAAACAAAAATGGCCAGATGCATTTGTTTTGACTCATCATGAACTATCTGATTTATCCACAGGAGAAATAATCGATGTTACTCAACTGTACCTTAATGCGGTTAAGGATAGGATTCGTTCATTTGAGAGGAAAGCAGGTGCAGCGGTGATTGAGAACTACCTTGAAGGGCTTGATGCTGGTTCAAAGGTATCCATAATTTGTCACGATAATCCTGATCCAGATGCACTAGCGAGCGGTTTGGCTGTTCAGAAATTAGTAGAGTTTTACGGTCACGAAGCGAAAATATATCACGGTGGCTTGGTCGAACACCAACAAAATAGAGCAATGAAAAATTTGCTTGAAATTCCACTGAATAGAGTAATAATGTCCTGGGAGATTGATGACATCATTACAAATTCTAACTGTATAATTACAGTTGACTTCCATCGTTCTGGGGCAAATAATTTCCTTCCTGAAGAGGTGGTTCCAAACATCATTCTAGATCACCATACTGCAACCGAGGAAGTAACTGCAGATGTGTCGATGCTGAGACCAGAATTTTCAGCCACATCAAGCTTAGTTGCAAGTTTATTCATGCAATTAGGGGTTCCAATGGATGCTAGAATTGCTACAGCCTTGGCTTTTGGAATAAAGACCGACACATTGGGTTTCTCAAGAACTTTCAATCCAGTTGATATTAGGGCACTTTCGTGGTTGAATGCTTGGGTTGACCCTGAATTGATGAAATCAATAGAATCACCACCTAGGTCAAGAGATACACTCCAATCCTTCGTATCTGCTTTTACAAATATGAAGGAAATCCAAGGAGTCCTTCTCGTCCCAATCAACGAATTATCAAATAGGGACGCGCTTGCTCAAATCGCAGATTTCCTGATGTCGACAGAAGAAATTGACACGGTAATCGCTTATGGTCCAAGAGATGGTAAAATCATCCTTTCGGCAAGAACAGAATCGGAGACACAACATCTTGGTCGTGTTTTGGGAAGCAGATGGCCGAATGGCAGAGCAGGAGGACACAGAAGTTTCGCAGGTGGTCAGGTACCATATTCTGAAATTCAAGAATCGGTTACCCCTGAGAGCGATATAGAGGCTATGGATTTGATGCATAAGGAGTTATCCATCCTATTTGCGGGTGATGAGGATGAGTGAATCTCCGACGATAGATATTGGAGATAATATCCGTTTGTTGGGAACTGCACACGTCGCAAGTGCTAGTGTTGCAGCAGTAAAAGAACAAGTTGAGTTATTCAAACCAGATGTAATTGCGGTTGAATTGTGCCAAAGCAGACATTCAGCACTACTGAGCGAGAGAAGGCTAGACAGGGAAGGCTTGTTGAAAGTTATCAAGGAAGGAAAGGCACCTATGGTCCTTCTTCAATCAATGTTAGCTAGTGAACAAAGAAGACTAGGAATGGATGAAGGTGAGCAACCTGGGGCAGAAATGCTTGCAGCGGTTAATGTTGCAAAAGAGCAAGAGTTAGATGTTGAATTAGTTGATAGAGATATCCAAACTACGCTGAGAAGAGCCTGGAGGGAGATGAGATTTATTGAAAAAATAAAGATTGTTTTTTCCCTTGCAAGCGATGATGATGAAGAAGATGAAGAGGAAATTGACCTTAATGAGATGTTATCTAATTCTGATTTACTTACCAGCATGATGGAAGATTTACGCGAATTCTCTCCTGGAGCAGGAAAGGTTCTAATCGATGAGAGAGATCAATTCATCGCCTCTAAAATTCAATCTATAGGTCGGGAAAAGAAAGTTCTGGCAGTCTTAGGTGCTGGACACCTCTCAGGCGTAGAGGATATAATCAAAAATCAGAAGGAAACTAAGCCAATATCAGAATTGAATAAATTGCCTGAGAAAAGGCTTCGCTCAACAATTTTGAAGTGGATGTTCCCAGTTTTGATTTTCAGCCTGTTTGGATATTTTGCCTACACCGGTGATTGGGACCAAGCGATTGATTTGTTCACTGTATGGACAGTTGCCAATGCAATTCTTGCCGCAATTGGTTGTGCACTTGCAAGAGGACATCCTTTAGCAATACTTACTGCAGCTTTGGCTAGCCCGATAACCTCACTAAATCCTATGCTTGCTGCAGGATGGTTTGCTGGTTATGTGCAAATGAGAATCAAAGAACCATCTGGAGAAGACCTTGCAGAATTTTTGCGATTAGAAGAAATAAAATCATTCTGGACTAACCCTGCGGGACGTGTTTTGATGGTAACTGCATTAACTAATTTGGGATCAATGTCAGGTCCGTGGGTAGCTGCAATTGGCTTTGTTTGGATGACTGAAAAACTTCAGTCAATTGGACTGTTGTGAATTGAATCCATGACCTTTAGCAATTCATAATTTTCTTTGACATCATGTACTCGTATGACATCTATTCCATAATTGAATGCAAGAGCGGAGCTGCCTAAAGTCCCTGCGAGCCGATCACTAGTTTTTTCTAAGTTACATAACTGTCCAATGAGTGATTTACGGGATACTCCCCACAATATCGAAACATCATTTGTGCCTAGAATCGCCTTTCCAGCTTTCAGCAATTTGATGTTGTGCTCCTGTGTTTTTCCAAATCCAATTCCAGGGTCTATGCAGATTAGGTTATTTGGAAAGCCACTTGAAATGAGCTTAGATGCAGTCTCATTAAGTGATTGCGAAACCTCATCAATTACATCTTCATAACTTGGTGAATTTTGCATATTTCCAGGATCGTTTTGCATGTGCATAATGCAAATAGGAATCTTATTTTTCAAAACGTAATCATACATTCTAGAATCTCTTAGTCCACTTACATCATTAATCATGTCCGCACCAGATTCGATTGCTTTCTTTGCGACTTCATAATTTCTAGTGTCTATTGAAATTAGATCATTTTGATTTACCTTTCGAATTGCCTCTATTACAGGTATTACTCTCGACATCTCTTCTTCTATAGATACAGGTTCAGCATTTGGTCTGGTCGACTCTCCTCCAATGTCTACCCATGTGGCTCCATCTTTCCACATTGTTTGTGCAGCGCTTACAGCCTGCTCAGTGTGCTGTATTCTCGATTCTTCATGAAAAGAATCTGGAGTTACATTCAGGATTCCCATTATTCTAGGAAAACCGGATTTTGATTTAATTGCCTCAGAAATAATCCCCGGCGTTCTAAAATTGGTTCCATTACTGGTAGGCACAAGCCTTCCAAAATGAAAGATTTGATAATATGTCACCCTCAAGGGGCACGCATGTCTGACTTGGAATTCGATGAAAATCTCCTTGAGCCTTTGGCTGGACATCCACTTTCATCACCCGAACCAAGCAATGACAGCAAGGAACTTGCAGAGAGGATCACTGAAAGAATGGGAATAAGGGTTAGATTTGATATCCTGACGCTAATGCATAAAAATTTGAAAGAAGGTGGAGCAATCATCACCTTTGCCCTAATTTTCCGTTGGCTGACAATAGGAATATCAGATGAAAATTTTGACCTTCAACCCTCGATATTCCTTTCTCTTTCTTTCAATGATGTTGCAACACTAATCATTGCTCTATCGGTGTGCTGGGTTATTTTCAATGACTTAGGAAGAGACGGAGGAAACCTGTTCTTTTCTTTGTTTGCTGGTACGATAATGATTTTCTCTGCCTTGTATATTGGTGAGCCTATTGTCATGTTGATGGTGGGAAGTGATTTGAGTGCAGGTGAAGCAATTTGGAGAAGCGTCAGACTAATCGCATTAGGCGGTGGCGTGACATATGGTATGAAATTGTTAATGGATGCGATGAAGTTAAGGTGGTTGAAAGCCTTCCTAGACGGGCATGAATTGGAGTTAAACATACCAGAAGAGCTTGAGATTGAAGAAACTCAAGAGGCATGATATCAATGGCTGAAAAGCTTAACATCCTTAGATTAGGATATCGCAAGGGTAGAGACCCTAGGATAACAACCCATTTGGCGCTGGTCTCAAGAGCCTTAGGCGCTGATAACTTTATTCTTGCAGGAGATGAAGACAATGATATGTTTGAGAATATATCTGGGGTAAACCAAAGGTTTGGCGGAAGCATGGAATGTGAACATACCGATAAGCCAATGAAATGGCTTCGTAATTTTGTAAATCAAGATGCAGGAGATGGTCAGCCAGGTGTCGCAATACACCTAACAATGTATGGGCAACCTTACAGGCAAGTTATTCCTCAAATAAGAAAGGACAGACCGGTAGTTGTTGTTGTTGGAGGGGCTAAGGTACCCTCAGAGGTTTTCGAGTTATCGCAATATAACCTGGCAGTAGGAAATCAACCACATTCCGAAGTGGCCGCACTTGCTCTATTTCTGGAGGCTTGGAATGGTCCATCTGCGTCTGAAAAGTTACTGGAGGATGGAGAGCTCATAATTCACCCTTCAGCAAAAGGAAAAGACGTTACTGATACCAGAAAAGAATAGTTTTCTTCTAGTGAGAATCTATGATTTCCTTCCCTAATCATTATGGATGTCCTTCAATGACGATTTATGATGTCAATGAGCGTTATGACTAAATCCGACGCTTCAAATGACAGTCGTGATATTTTCATCGACCAAAATTTAGGTTTAGAAGACGCTGCTGATTTGTTCTCAGCGAATCAAATACCTGAGGGTGCTTCAGGTCAAGGAGTACTATTAACAGCAGATGGAAATGAATTCCATGGAGAACTATTCGGTGCAAATGGTATTGGTGAAGGAGAGCTTGTTTTCACAACTGGAATGATGGGTTACCAAGAATCCCTTACAGACCCTTCATTTGCAGGTCAAGTTCTGACTTTCACGTATCCATTAATCGGTAATTATGGAATCCATATGGGTAAATCAGAATCACGAAAAATTTGGCCAAGGGGAGTTGTAGTCAGGCATGCGATGGATTATCCGGATCATCGAGATTCTGTAGGGACTGTTGACGAATTCCTTCGCTTGCACAATGTCCCTGGGATAAAAAATATTGATACCAGAATGATAACAAAGAATGTTAGAGAACTCGGAACAGTTCTTTGCGTATTTGGACCCCTTGAAAAAAGGCAAGAATTGGAAAAGCGATTAGAACAACTTACTCCTCCTGACAAAGGAGACCTTGTAAGTGAAGTATCAATTGATAAATTAATGCACTTAAACAAAGGTGCAACAGATTCTAAGGGTAATGAAATGCCAAAATTAGCAGCGATCGACTGCGGTATTAAGTACAACATCCTCAGAAATCTGTGTTACCAATTTGAAGTAATTTGGTGCCCACCATCCATTACTATTGAAGAGATTTCACAATTGGGTGTAGATGCAGTGTTCTGCTCCAATGGACCAGGTGATCCGGCACATCCTGGGGCTGCTAGTCAAGCAAAGCACACATTAGCGAAAGCAGTTGATGCTGGTTATCCAGTAATGGGAATTTGCCTTGGACACCAATTGATGGGGCTCGCATCTGGATTACAGACCTACAAAATGAAATATGGTCACAGAGGAGCAAATCAACCAGTTCTAGATTTAGAGACTGGTAGAGTTTGGATTACATCTCAAAATCACGGTTTTGCAGTTGCTGATCCCAACCAAGGGATGCTTGCTGCTCACCCTAGCGGTGCCTGCTCGGAAAAAACAGAGGCACTATTCGATGCAGAAGTCAAGGTGCGATTCGTAAATGCCAATGATAGAACTGTGGAAGGTCTAGATGTAGTTGGAAAACCTGTTTTCACAGTCCAATTCCATCCAGAGGCATGCCCGGGACCACATGATGCAGAACCACTATTCAGTCGATTCAGGCAAATTGTTGATAATCACAGGGGTGGTAATTGATGCCTAGAAGAGATGACATAGAATCGATTCTCGTTCTTGGAAGCGGTCCAATTAAGATAGGTCAAGCAGCAGAATTTGATTTCTCAGGTTCTCAAGCAGTACGGGCTTTGAGGGAAGATGGATACAAAGTCATTCTTGTAAATTCAAACCCCGCTACAATTCAAAATGACCCTGAAATGGCTGACGTAGTTTACATTGAGCCATTACTTGCTGATACTGTGAGAAAGATTCTAGAAAAAGAAAAACCAGATGCAATTCTTGCTGGAATGGGTGGGCAAACTGCTCTCAATATTGCTAGTGAACTTGCACACGATGGTTCGCTAGATAGGATAGGGGTGGAATTGATTGGTTCGGACCTTGATGCAATTGACAAAGCTGAAGACAGGGATTTGTTCAACAAAGTATGTGAATCAATAGGTTTGCCGATTAGTGAAGCAATAGCCTGTAATTCAATGGAAGAAGTCATAGCAGCCTCCAAGGAGATAGGTTCTTGGCCTCTTCTGATTAGACCAGCATTCACTCTAGGTGGATTAGGAGGAGGAACTGCTTATGACCTTGGTGAGTTAATTGAGATCTCGACGCTTGGATTAAGGAATTCAAGAATTGGTCAGGTATTGATTGAAGAATCAATTCTTGGCTGGCAAGAACTTGAGTATGAAGTTATGAGAGATGGCGCTGACAATGCAACAATTGTCTGTACCATGGAAAATATAGATCCGATGGGCGTTCATACCGGGGAATCGGCGGTCGTAGCTCCTCTTCAATCATTCAGTGATTCTGATCACCAACAACTAAGAGATTATGCTCTTGCTCTAATCAGAAAGCTAGATATCAAAGGTGGTTGTAATGTTCAGTTTGCATTCAACCAAGCAACAGGAGAGATTCGAGTAATCGAAGTAAATCCTCGTGTGTCAAGATCTTCGGCATTAGCGAGTAAGGCAACAGGTTATCCAATTGCAAGAATGGCAGCAAAGATAGCGGTTGGTTACACATTGGATGAGTTGCCAAACCCGATTACTGGTGAAGGAACAACCGCGGCATTTGAGCCAACATTAGATTACTGTGTAGTGAAGATTCCAAGATGGCCATTTGACAAATTCCGTACTGCTGATAGAGTGCTTGGAACAAGCATGAAGTCCACTGGCGAAGTAATGGCAATTGGTAGGTCATTTGAGGAAGCTTTCTTGAAAGCATGGGCTAGCCTTGAGCAAGGAATCCCTCACCCAAGACCACTAACTAGAGCAGATGAGTCGGATGGGGAAGATTTCGACGAGAGAGCAAAACAACAACTGCCAGAAGAGACACTAATCGATTGGTTGAAAGTGCCGACTGATAGAAGGTTGTCTGCCCTACTAGAAGCATTCAGAAGAGGTTGGACAATCGATCAAATAAATGACGTAACCTCCGTAACAAAGTGGTTCTTGAATGGTTTCAAGAACATAATAGATTGTGAAAATGAAATAAGAAATTCTGGTATTCAGCCTTCACAAATATCTGAAACACAAATGTCAAAATGGAAATCTCTAGGCTTTTCAGATGGTTATATTGCTGACGCTCTAGCCAATTTCCCGCCAACTGGACCTAAATCCTTGGATTCTGAATCAGATGAAGATGCTGTAATCTCAAGGAGACATCAACTAAAGATTCATCCAAAATATAGAATGGTAGATTCTTGTGCTGCAGAATTTGCTGCTAAAACTCCGTATTATTATTCGACTTACGAGCCAAACTCCGCTTTAGGAGTTGACCTTGTTCCAGGAATTGCAGAACGTGTTCAGCAGACCATGGTCGCTATAGGCTCAGGTCCAATAAGGATAGGACAGGGCATTGAGTTTGACTATGGATGTGTACACGCAGTGCATGCGATAAGAGATGCAGGGAAAACTGCTGTTTTAATCAATAATAATCCAGAAACAGTATCCACTGATTTCGACACCTCAGACAGGCTTTACTTTGAGCCTCTTACCTCAGAGTATACAACTGAAGTACTACTGAGGGAACAAGCAGATGGAATTTTGCTACAGTTTGGAGGGCAAACTGCAATTAATCTAGCAGAGCCAATTAAATCCAGAATTCCTTTGATGAGAGAATTTGGGTTTGATTTGAAAATATTAGGGACAAGCTATGATTCTATAGACGAAGCTAGTGATAGAGAAAGGTTTGAAGCATTCGCAAAGAGAATCGGAATAAGGATGCCAATTGGATCGACTGGCTATACTCCAGACGATGTAAGAAAAGCAACCCATGAGATTGGCTTCCCTGTTTTGATTCGCCCATCATATGTTTTGGGTGGAAGAGGAATGGAGATATTATCTAATCAAAAGCAACTTGATGCTTATCTTGAAGAAGCATTTTTTGCACCTGACAGACCACTCCTAGTTGACGAATATCTCGGTCACGCAATCGAACTAGATGTTGACGCAGTTAGCGATGGCAAGACAGTACTTGTCGGTGCAGTAATGGAACATCTAGAAGAGGCAGGAATCCACTCTGGAGACTCAACCTGTTTCATCCCACCACAAACGATTTCAGACAAAACAATTGCCACTGTAGAAGAGCAAACAAAAAGAATAGGGATTGAATTAGGAATTGTAGGGTGCTTCAATATTCAATTCGCAATTCAAGGAGAAAACATATACGTTCTAGAAGTCAATCCAAGAAGTAGTAGAACAGTTCCATTTGTTGCTAAATCTACTGGTCTGCCTCTAGCTAGAATTGCGGCTAATGTTACAATTGGCATTCCTCTATCAGAACAAGAAATCCCTGAAAGAACAACAGAGAATGTGTGTGTGAAAGCACCGGTCTTCCCATTCATCAAATTAACAGGACTTGATCCTGCTCCAGGTCCAGAAATGAAATCAACAGGTGAGGTATTTGGCTCCGATAAAGACCCATACAATGCTTACCTCAAAGCAAGATTAGCAACCGAAATTCCAGTCTGCAAAGAGGGTGGAGTCTACCTGACAGTAAGGGACCAAGATAAATCAGAAGTAGTAAACATTGCAAGGAACTTGCATGGACTCGGTTATCAACTGTATGCAACCCTGGGGACAGCCGACATTATACGTTCATCTGGTACTCCGGTTATGACTGTATATAGGATAAGAGAATCAAAACATCCTGATGCTCTTGATTTAATGCGCCAAGGTAAAGTCAATTTCATAATCAACGTGCCGACAGTCTCTGGAGGTGCTGTAAGGGATGGGAATATGATGAGGCGATTAGCAGTAGAAATGAACATTCCATTTGTAACAACTATCTCCGGGGCAAAGATGGAAGTAGAGGCTATGAGGGCAATGAAAAATAATGACCTAGAGCCTGTAAGCCTAAATGTCAACTACTGATTATTGACATTTACAGGTTTATTGATTATTCTGCCTTGTTCAATTCAGATTACCGTTAGACTTGAAAGCAGGTTTTCTTTTGTCATACCATGGCCGGAGTATATTGTCCGACATGCGAGTCCAGTGTGGAAGCATCAGCAAAATTTTGTTTAGCATGCGGTCATGATTTGACGGGGCAGGGTCCAATCACCTCTACGGGTCACGACCTGAATCAATTAAAAGACGTAATCAGGATGAGGGATGACCTCTCAATGGCTGAGAAATTCGACATGATTGCAAAAGTGGAGGAAGGAGCTAATCCAATCCAACTTGGAATTGCTGCTGGAGCAGGTGATGAAGGAGTGGATATCGGAGACGCATTTGCTGGAGCAGATGACATGGATAGCCTCTCATCATATGATTGGGGTCAATCCAAAGCAGCAAATGCAGCTGTGAAAGCAGTAGTCGAAGGAACAAGTGGCTGGGACCTTATTCAAACAGGTAAACTCAACCTTTCCGAAGACATGTTCAGAGATGCTATGAATAGCGGGATGCAGGCCAGTACGCATATTCATGATGTTGCGAAAGGAGCGCACGAAGGAATTGATCCAGAAGCTATGAGTTCAATTCCGGTTTTGAAACCACCAAAGCGCTCATTCTGTCCAAAGTGCGGTTCCGACATTCACTCAAATACGATGCTGCAATGGAGAAAGTGGAGAGACTCATCTGGAGATGTTGTCTCTATGCAAATGGAAGCTGCAATGGAAACTGCATTGATTCATATTGCCAGCCATTACATCAATTCTATGCAAGCGCTAAAAGATGAACGAGATGATGCCCTTGCAAAATTAGGAAAAATGGATAAAGGTTCGATAGAAGAAAAATTAAGGGAAAAGATTGAGAAAGAGATCAGAAAAGAACTCAAAGCAGAACTCAAGGACAACCAAACAAAGGATAGTTCCGAATCAAAGAAAAGTTCTACAACTAAGAAAACCGAATCAAAGAAAAGCACTAAAACTACCCAAACTAAGGTAAAATCCAAACCAAAGAAATCTACTGCTGGAGGATTGTTCGGGAAGAAAACACCAACCAAGAAGTATGAAGGAGAGCCTGGTGGTAAAGTAGATTGGTTCTTGGAAAATGCACTTGATACAGTTTACGATCCGCATGGAACTGGTAAGGTCCTAAAACCAGCAACAATCCTTGCAAGATCAACCGATGGAAACGTAAGAGTTCGGGATGTTATCAGAATTTACGGTATTGAAGGAAAGGATGGAATAAGTGAACTTGCCTGGACAAGTCCACAAACCAAATACCTAATCGAAGCATACGATGCATGCTGATTAACTAGAAAGGCAATTACTCAACTGAGTAATGATGTCTTCTTTATCCATCTGTTCGAGAATTGGTGCTAATCTAGGTCCTCTTTCTACCCCCATCAAACAGATATAGGCAACTCTGTAGGCAATCTTTGGAGACAGTTCTAGATTTTTTGCGGAGGATGGAATCGCTGCATTGATTGAATCTTTTTGCCAATCTGCCGATTTGAGTAAATGGATTAAATTCTCAAGAACTTGTTTTTCCTGTTCATCAAATGATTTGACTAATTCAGGTACAGAAGAAAGAATTTCGATTCGCATTTCATCAGGGAAATGATGGCTCTGTATCCAATTTCTTATTCTTCTAAGTCTATCTTTCAAGGTTTCAGAAATTTCTACCTTCGATCCTGATGATGCTAGACTAGACCAAATATCTTCATCACTAGATTTAATTTGAGCAAGCATAGATAAATGTCTGAAGGTAACATAAGCGTTCTGGTAAGATTCTCCCTCGTTTACTACAGAATATTTTAGTGCTTGCTGTGCATCTTCTATAGAGACTAATTGCCTTCGGCTCAAACCCTCCACAGACAATTCTTGACCGAAGTCTCTGGCAGCTTGTCTTTCGTACGAATCTGCTAGTTTTACCAATTCCATTCCAGCATTGAAATCAATTGCCTTTGCTGGTTTTGTATCGGCAATTAGGAACCTAAGTATCTCCGGGGGAACCAAATCCAAAGCTTCTATCGGTCCAATGGTGTTTCCGCTGGATGATGACATTGCACCTTGACCTTTGAGCATAATCCACTCATAAGTTAAGGGCTGAGGTGCTTCGTGACCAAAAAATTCTGCAAGGACTTTACCAGTGGAGTATGACCCTCCTTTGGTACCGTGATCTTTTCCAAAAGGCTCACATGAAATGTTATTGAAGCCCCATCTTGCAGGCCAATCTATTCTCCAAGGAAGTTTTCCTTCACCCTTTGAAATGTCAGATTTTCCTTCAACACCGTGTGAATCTTTCCAGAAAACAAATGGGTCTTCGTAGCCAGTTACGACTACTCCATCAAGCGAGCCTTTGGAATCAACAGGGCTCCAAGGAAACCAATCTTTGCTCAGTTCTCTACCAGAAATAGTCTCAATTATGTCCCTTATTTTTTCTGGTTCTTGGCACACCATCTTTGCATAAGGGTAGAAATCTCCATTCTTGTAAGATGTAAAATTATCAATTATTGTCAATTTCACTCCAATTTGATTTATGGCTTCTAAGAATGGTTCCAGAAAGTGGGTTGCATAAGTACGACCTGCTTGAAACGCTTTGTAATCTGGCTTACCATCTTGGTCCGGTGGAGGAATTAGAGAGAGTCTGTGTCCGATATATTCCTCATATTCTTCATCTAGAAACTTGTAAACACGTCTCAAAGGATCACTAGAATCAACTATGAATACTAATTCTGCGTCTAGACCCTTTGCTCTACAGGCTCTTGCAATTATGTCCCCAGTCAAAATCTCCCTGAGATGTCCAATGTGAAATTCACCGCTGGGGGTTATTCCGGCAGCAATTCTATGCTTACTGCCATTTGCAGCTAACTTGTCAGCAATGACATCAGCCCAGTGCATACTAATTCCTCAAACAGGGACTGCTCTGATTACTCCTCTTAGAGGAACTCCATCAATTTCATTTCTTGTGGTTTTGTTTACCAAAACAATTGCCAAAACTGGTTCAGCACCAAGTTCTCTCATAGTTTGAATCGTTTTTGTCATCGTTACACCGGAGGATAAAACATCATCCACAATTATTACTTTCTTTCCTTGTACTTGTCCGTATTTTTTAGACAATGAACCAGCGCCAGGAGCGCCATCGATGTTTCGATGTATTGCGATTTCAGAATCAAGGTAGGAAGAAACAACTTGTGCAAACAATATGCCATTAATCGAAATTCCTACGGTTGTTGAAATATTCTCGGCTCCAACTTCTTCATCTGCAATATCAGCCATTATAGATCCAATTGCTTCCATTCTTGCAGGTTTAACTCCGATTGTCCTCCAACCAATTCTTACATCGCTAGGAGCTTCGTTTGAATCACCCGCTAATAACCAAGCGATTGTATCTTGTGAGAGGGATAATTCATCGGCAATTTGCTGGGAATTTAATCCTGATTTTCTCATATTTGATGCAGTTGCGCGCAACTCTTCTATGCTCATTATCATGGTGAACGATATCGGGCAAGTGTAAGGAGCACATCAATGCTATGGCTCAAAATTTCCAAAGCATTCAAGTGATATCGGCAAAGCGCAAGGACATGGCAGACTTTGATTACGAGTCATTGCTCGAGCGTGCTAGGGAAAAAATCCCAACAGATATATCCTCGAAGCGCAGATGGAGACTTCCACCTCCACAAATTCTTATCGAAGGTAATAACACCATCTTCAGGAACTTCAAAGAGGTCATAGACATGATGGAAAGAGATGAAGATCACTTTTTCCAATACATTTTGAATGAATTTGGTACATCTGGTGCAAGAGATGGTCCGAGAGCTAGATTCAAAGGAAGAATACCACCAAAGAGAATCAAAAAGACGATTATTAACTATGTTAATACATACATAAAATGTTCACAATGCTCAGCACCTGATACGCACTTCATCAAAGAGGGAAGAACTACTCTCCTCAAGTGTCAAGCATGTGGTGCAACCAGACCTGTTAGGCTGTGAAGTAATCAATCTAATCTCATCAAGATTGAATCGCTTTTTTCACCGGTGATGATATGGTTCCAAACTTTTTCTAGGTCCTCTTCTGATTTAATTGAGTACCAGACTCCCTCGGGATATATTACACATGAAACTCCTTGTTCACAGTAATTCAAACAACCTGATTTTTGCACTCTGATATTTTTTATACCTTCTTCTCTAGATCTTCTTTTGAGTTTGGTCATCATCTCAAGTGATGATTTACTCTTACAATCTCCTCTCTTATGTCCAGGTGTCCTCTCATGTCCACAGAAGAATACATGGCGCTTGTAACCCGGTTCCATCAAATAGCCTCCTCTATTTTGTTTGCTAGTTTGAAATCTAATTGAGTGACGGCATTTTCATCATGTGTATAACATTCGATTACAACATAACCCCATCCGAAATGAAGTTCTGGATGATGGTTCAATCGCTCTGCAATTTCTGAAATCTTGTCAACGATTTGTTTTGCTTGATTGAAATCTGAGCATTCTAATTCCCGCATTAGTCTTCCATCAACCAAGGTCCACCCGTCGGGAGCTTGGGTACTCAAATAATCATCCCCAGAGATGAGAATCATCACTTTTGTTGGTTTTCTTTTCAACGGTTTCATGCAGTTTATTTCTTCTCTTCATGTCTGCTCTTTCATAAGTCAATAATTCAGAGTCATCGATGTATGCGGGCCTAGTATGACAGATTAGGGATATTTTCACAACCACATCTCTTGCTATGTACTGGTGAATTCCATTCTCATCATGTAATTCTATGCTAGATTTACCGCTGCTCAGTAGTCTGCCTCGCAGTGTGTGTTCATCCTCTTCTCTGAGTGACCTTGCGTCTAATTGAATTTCTACGATATCATCTCTTCTCAAACCATGCCTTCGTTCTAAAAGTTCACCATGAACGACACTCACAAAATCCTCAATTTTTGGACTCCCCATGTCTTTGAGTATCTTTTCCGCCCATTGAGGCAACTCAGCATCCTTCTTCTTCGGCATAATTACTCCTTGATTCGGACTCCCATAAACCCCGCTATCTAAAAACTTGAATTTTCTTTGCAAGATTTGCTTTCACAGGAATGCATTCATGAAGGGTGGGTTTCAGCCCTTGCATGATAGCATATGAAAATCTCATGGCGTACTTTGCCCACGGTGCTATTATCTGATGAGATTTTAGACAAGGCCTTTACCAAGGCAAGGAAGGCTTCAGAACGAGTAGAAGACCCACATAAGATTTTCAGAACCAGGAAGCAGATGATAAGAATGGTTCAAACCAGTGCGGATTCAATACGTTCACACTTCGATAACATGGTATCGACGTGGCCAAGTCTTGATCACATCCCAGAATTTGATTATGCGATGATAGATGCTTGTGTCGGTTGCGATGATTACAGAAAAAATCTGGCTACTTTGCAGTGGGCTGGTGAGACGATTTCAAAGATAGCAGGGCAGAATGTAAAGAAGATTACAAGAACTGCTAACATAGAGTTTATGCATTCCACAAGAAGGGAATTTTACGGAAGAGTAGGCTCTATCATGGGAAGGGTGGAAAAACCACTAAAATGGCTAAACGAAGCAAGAGAAACTCTCAAACAGCTACCTCAAATTGACACTGCACACCCATGCATAGTCGTATGTGGAGCTCCAAATGTTGGCAAATCGGCATTTATTGAAGCCTTGTCATCTGGAAAGACTGAGGTAAATCATTACCCATTTACAACTAAGAGAATTCATTTAGGGCACTTTTTGCACAGGAGATTACAGTACCAAATGGTGGACACGCCCGGTTTATTAGACAGGTCAATGGAGTCTCGAAATGCAATCGAAATGCAAGCGATTGCAGCTTTGAAGCACCTTGGCTCACTAGTTCTATTCTTGTTAGACCCAACAGAAAAATGTGGAACCTCATTGGTTGAACAACAGAATCTCTATTCGGAGGTTGAAAATTTGCTAGAAGGAACTGATATTCTCCTAGTAACAAGTAAAGCTGACTTGATTGAACCACGACCTGAGTTATGGGATGAAGTTGCCAGACACGAACAAGAATATCGAAGTGGTGAGATTGATGATATTGTAGATATGCCACTTCTTTTAGATTCAAATGGACATGTTACAATGAGTGCTATTGAGAATGTAGGAATGGATTCTTTGAGAATGGAGATTGTGAAGAGAGTGATGGAATCACAGCCTGATGACCCTCTTGCTTTGCCTGAAGGTTGGCACATGAAAACTCAAGGATTAGATTGAGTTGAAAATAATCGGTCCGACGAATGCAAAGGCAAACAATCCAAGAAATACGAACATCCAAACTCTCATTTGCTTCTGATTCTTTTCATCTTTGATGTTTCTATCGATGCAATCTTGCTCGGAACAAACACGTGGATCAGTCCCACTTGGGATGACCTCGTAACATACCCTGCAATGTAAATGTGCAGGAACTCTGTTCAAATTTCCAGAGGGCTGAGATTTGGTTTTCTTTTTGCTAACATTCTGTTTGATTTTCGATGCATTGACCATGTTTTCACCTCAATTAATGCTAATTTTGCTGCCTTCGAATGATTTCCCTGATAAGGCCTCTGAAAGGATTCGAATATTTTTACCATCTAGAACACTTATCTCTATAGAATGCTCAATTGCAACGCTTACTGCAATAGGATCAATAACTGCAGATTGCCCTGGCTTGAATTCTTCACCTACTCGACATATTTTTGCCAGTTGTGCGAGGTTCAATGATTTCAGTGCGATAGCATCTGCAAATTTGTGGGGGTCTTTGTCGTAGACATAGGGCACGTCGGTAGCAATTACACATCTCTGTGCTTCACAATCAACTGCCATTCTAGTTGCTACTGCATCTGTGGTATGACCAGGAGTAGTTCCTCCCATGCAGACAAAATTGTGGTTGCTTAGAAGTTGTTTAGCCTCAATAGTAGTATTAGGTATGATTTCTGATACGTTAAGTCCATTTGCAATCAGTACTTGTTGAATTGTTGTTGCATTCAATTTCGTGGCAGCGATGCCTATCAAATCTAGTCTCTTGGAGTCAGAAATTGAGCTCTTTGCCAAGTTTATTCCGTACCGGGCAGGAGTTCCTCCTCCAATTACGAAACCCAATTTCCCATTGCTTTCTTGGATTGATTTGCATAAATCAACTAACTCTGAGAACCATCTGTCTAAATCGTGTCCTTCTCTTGTTTTAAGCAAAGAGCCTCCTAAGGCCACGATTTGAGACTTTACCATGGCATTTCTAAGAAAAGGCATCCTTTGAGCATTGCTGATTTTACAGATTAAATTGTGCTAACACTCGATATTTCCTCGCGAAGGGTTCAAACACCAAATGAATACCCGTAGGTTTGAGGGTAAAGCATGGCTGATGACGAAATCACTCAGATGCGTCGTGTCAAGCTTCGAATGTCTTTAGAGGAACTCAGAAATATGAAAGGCTTCGGGACCGAGTTGGTAACTCTAATCATACCCCCGGACCGTCAAGTTTCAGATGCCAGGCAAATGCTTCAAAACGAGCACGGTCAGGCTGCTAACATTAAATCTAAAGGGACTAGAAAAAATGTACAAGGTGCCATCGAGTCAGCTCTTTCAACACTAGCGAGATTCAAAGATGCAGGAGAAAATGGTTTGGCTATTTTTGTCGGTTCAGTTATCATTGGCAATAACCGCTCAAAGATGGTGAATATAGTCGTTCAAGACCCACCTCAACCGCTTCTTTCGTTTAGATATAGATGTGATTCAACCTTTGAATTGACTCAATTAGAAGACATGCTTGTCGATAAGAAATCATACGGACTTTTCGTCATAGATCGTTCAGAGGCTGCTTACGGCATCGCAAGTGGAAAGAGAATTCACGTTCAAGAACACCTAGTTTCAAACATCATGGGTAAACACAGACAAGGAGGTCAATCTGCCCAGAGATTCGAGAGATTAATCGAAGAGGCAGCTCATAATTTCTTCAAGAGAGCATCTGAACATGCATGTGATTATTGGCTTCCAGAATTGGAAAATATACAGGCTATTATCATAGGTGGTCCAGGTGCAACCAAGGACTTCGTAGTCAAGAACGAGTACTTTCACCATGAAATTGCCAAGAAGATAGCCGCTACTACCTTCGATGTTGGCTATTCAAATGATTCTGGAGTCCGTGAGCTTGTTGAGAATGCTGGATCACTGATGAACGAAATTGAATTGGATGCTGAGCGTCAATTGATGAATGCATTCCTTCAGGAATTAATCAAACCTAGTCCTAAAGCGACATATGGTGAAATGATGATCAGAAACGCTCTTGATGCTGGCGCTGTTGATACTTTACTGATAAGTGAAAGCGTAAGGAAATCTAGAGTTTCATTAAAGTGCAGTGCTTGCGGAAATGAGTGGGAAGCATCGATTGGAAATCTCGATGAGAATCCAGAATGTCCTTCCTGCGAGTCAAACAAAGTTACTGAATTATCGAGATTGAGTTTAGTTGATGATTTCATTGAAATTGCTCAGAAAACAAATGCACAAATCAAATTCGTTTCTGTTGATACAGAAGAAGGAGCACAATTGTCAGAAGGATTTGCCGGATTGGCAGCACTACTCCGTTATCCAATCATGTGAGGTGAATCAATGGATGCTCTAAGGCTTGAAATCGAAGATGCCATTACTTTGGTTATGGATTCTTTAGAAATTCCAGAATCTCTTTGGAAGAAAGTTTTGGGTCCCTCAAGAGAAGTTTCTCAAGGCGACTTGACTATGCCGTGTTTCCCATTTGCAAAAATTCTCAAAAAAGCACCAGCGGTAGTTGCTGAAGAGATTTGTTCAGCCCTTAAGGAAAATGTAACAATCGCAGAAATCAATTCTGTTAATGGCTATCTGAATTTCAAAGCCTCACCAGAATGGATGGCTTCCAGAGTTCTGAATGGAGATATTCACATTGGAAGTGCATTGGAAAATAACGCTAGAGGTAAGCGGGTACTTATTGAGCACACTAGTGCTAACCCAAATGGTCCATTTCACGTAGGTAGAGCAAGAAACGCAATTTTAGGGGACACAATAGTTAGGTTAAACAGGTTATTTGGGAATTCTGTAAGAGCCGAATACTATGTTGATGACATGGGCAAGCAAGTAGGTGTTCTTGCGTGGGCGCTTGAGAATTTAGACTCTCAGCAGGTCGAGGATTTACTAAGCGATAGAGAACCCCTGAACCCAAAATGGGCAGATAAGGCAGATCATTCAATCGTAAGATGGTACCAAGCAGCACAGGCATTAAGGCAAAATGCATCAGATTCAGATAAGGAACAGATAGAAGAAAGAATTGGCGAGCTTGTGCATGCTAGTGAGCACGGTGATGATTCTGTACTTGAGCAGTTTGAGAATGCATATCAGCCAGTGCTTGATGGAATGTTGATGACTTTGGGAAGATTAGGAATTAATTTTGACTCATTCACTAAAGAATCTAGGTTCGTAGTAAATGGTGATGTACCTCGTCTTATTGAAAAACTATCAAAATCTGATATTCATGGTGAGGCAGAAAATGGAGCATATTTCCTTGATCTGGGTCAAAGAGGGATGAAGGGAAAGAAAGAATTCTTCTATAGAAGAGGAGACGGAAGTTCATTATATGCAACAAGAGATGTTGCCTATCATATTTGGAAATGGGGTGAGTGTGATACTCTAATCAATGTGTTAGGAGAGGATCATAGATTACAGGCAAAACAAGTTGCAATGACTTTGACCGAATTAGGAGAAAAGGTTCCGGAAGTCCTATTCTATGCATTTATCAAGTTACCCGAAGGGAAAATGAGTACTAGAAGGGGAACGGTTGTATTCATGGATGATTTACTTGAGGAGGCACAAGAAAGAGCAGCTGAGGTTGTTCGCAATCTTCGTCCTAATTACGAGCCAGAACTAGTTGAATCAATAGCAGAAGCGGTTGGCGTATCTGCAGTTCGATTTAACATAATCAAGGTCAGCCCAGAGAAAGGATTCACATTTAGGTGGGAAGATGCATTAGCCTTTGAGGCAGGTTCAGCACCTTTTGTTATGTACTCGCACACTAGGGCGTGCTCGATAAAATCCAAAGTAGAGGAATTTGAGGGATTCTTGGAAGAAGCAGAACTTCCAAAGGAAATGTCAGAATCGATGGTTTACCTCTTGAGAAAAATCAACAGTTTCCAAGATTCATTAGATTATGCTGTGAGAAACAGGCAAGCACACATTTTTGCAAATTACTTGTTGGAACTAGCAAATGCGTACAATGGATTTTACAGGGACTGCCATGTCATCAGGGATGGCAAGGTCGATGCATTTAGATTCAAGATAAGTGAGACTGCAAGAAAATTGTTAAAGGCATCTATGGAAGGATTGGGAATAATCCCAATAGAGAGAATGTAATCAATCATTTGATATCGCTTGACTAACATCGGTTTGGTTATACATTGAATTTGTAACATCCTCTCCTGCAGACCTTATTTTATTGCCTAGGTTTGTAAGTTCAGTAATTGCCTCATCGATTGATTTTGTTTGCTTCAAGTACTGCGTAGGTGGGAAGCCACAATCAATGATGTCTTTTTCGTGAAGGTTTTCTTCAATCCATGCTGAGCATGCAGTTCCATAACATATAGCGGAGTACTGGTCCAGATCAAACCACATAGTCTTGCGTTGACATACAGGACATTCTCTTACCACGAGATTAGTTAGTTCTGTCATAGCATCATGTCCAATGACATCTATGTCCCAGATTACGATGCTAGCGGAATCTAATGACATCTGTTCGCTTTTTTTGAGAAAACTTCTCAGAACCTGCCAAGCAACCTGCTCAGTAGAAAAACAACCCAAGCCTATCGCATTTCCGCTTGTTTCAAGAACGGTTGGCACAAAGACTCTACTCAACTGTTCCATGGTGTTAGCATTGATTGATGCAAGGTTTGAACTCTTCTACAAATTAGTAATAGAAATAGCGTTTAGTAAATCAACTCATCTTTGCCAAACCAACTCAATGAATGGAAGCCCACCAGGATGTGGCAGGGGAGCCTGAGGCTTTTCTATTCTCACAAAAATCACAGATGCTGAAGGATGTAGTGATAATTTCTGTATTATTTTCTCTGCCATCGATTCAAGCAATCTAATTTTCTCCTTGGTATTAACAACAACTTCATCAACACAATTCTGAATCAAACCATAATCAATTGTCTGATCCAATTGCCCAAAATTGCTTACATCGTTAATCTCTACCCATACAGTGAAGATGAATGGTTGAGGTTTTTCAAGTTCAAACTCAAACCAGCCGTGCGCAGCTTCAACCTTGTATGATTCAAGACCAACTTTGAGATTCATCGAATCACTTCTCGTCTCTTTCATGGACCCAAATTAGGTGGAATCCGAACTGGGTTCTAATCGGGTCAGATACCGTTTTTAGTGGTAATTTCCAAACTGCATCATCGAATTGTCGAACCATTTGACCTGATCTAAACCATCCCAAATCACCGCCTTTTTGTCTGCTAGGGCATTGTGATTTTTTCCTCGCTAATTTTTCAAAATCCTTCAGCTTTGTAATCTGATTCTTGATTTGAATAGCTTCAGATTTACTCTGTACTAAGATATGGGATGCGTGAGCACTTGGTTGGACCATGTTAGTTCGTCAGAGTACTTCTTTTCAAGTTCTTTGATTCATCCCCATGCAAGATAATTGAGATAACTGCCGTAAACCACTACTGAAACTCCTAATGATTCAGCATTGAATCTGGTCATGTCATCTGCGTAAGTGTGGTACTCATATGACCCGGAACCATAACAAACGATTGCCCTTCCAGTTTTGTCGTTAGGTAAGTCATAAACAAATGGACCGTGATCTGAATTATATGGCATAGCATTTGGTCCTTCTCTTGGACCATCTAACAAAGAAAATGATACTGAGTACTTACTAGCAACTTCGCTTCTTTCTTCGCTGTATTTTGCATGTATATTTTGTATATTTTCAAGGTCTTCTGCGTTGTTGGTAAACATTGAAATGGAATTTCCTCTATCTGCCATATCTATGTCAACGTGATTCATGTCCAAGTTGATGTACAATCTTAGGTTCTCAGCCAAGTTAGGGCCGTTTTGAGCAACCCATGCTCTACTTCCCCAAAGCCCCTCTTCTTCACCGCCCCATGTACAAAATTGCAGGGTATATTCTGGCATCTCGGATCTATTTGCAATCATAGCAATCTGTCTAGCCATCTCAAGGACCGAAGCAGTCCCAGAGGTATCATCAACCGCTCCTGGCGAATGGTAGACTGTATCATGATGCGCTCCTACGATTACTACTTCACTCGTTTTTCCCTCAAGTGTACCACATGGAACCTTCACTTCCAAATCTCCGTCATTGGTAATATCGAATTGCATCTGAACCACTGAATTGCTTTCAGCCATTTCGATTATTCTATTTCCAGTGTTGTTTGAAACTGCAATGAATGGTATGTCTGTGGGCATACTTCCACTATTTGCCTCTTTCAATTCATCAACTCTAATTGATTTGAATATAGGAATGCAATCGTCAAGAACTATCTTTCCACAATTGTAATTATTATTGATTCGAATAATTCCAGCAAGGTCATTTTGAGCTGCCTTGATGTATATTCCAGTATTTCCATCTACGCTTCCGTCGCTTGTCACTATTCCAACAGTTCCTGTTGCAGATTGCCAAAGCCCTTCATCACTTCCATTTTCAAGATTCGTGATTTGAATATTATC
>CEUM01121549.1_pt1 | contig 28547 bp, 17 predicted proteins | sample 356421 | NCBI WGS metagenome assembly CEUM01 (sample SAMEA2622716, study PRJEB7988) | marine metagenome | biome: marine biome (ENVO:00000447); feature: surface water layer (ENVO:00002042); material: "saline water (ENVO:00002010), including plankton (ENVO:xxxxxxxx)" | depth 5 m
GGAGGAGCAGGCGCAGGACGATGAACAACAGATGGACCTTGAGACGAAGGATTTCATCGCGACGCTTGAGCTCGGTGAGACGCCCATCGCCGTCGATTTGTTCGACTTCCACCGCATCAACAAGGGAGCGTTGTCCGCCCTCCGTCGCGCCACCGTCACGCCTCGAGACCGAGCGCGGAAAGAGATTCTCAACGGCGAGGAGTTGCACAACCACTCGCGGTATTTCCCTGGTCACCTCGGCAACCTCATGCTGGTCATGTTGCAACAGCGCTGCAAGGACGAAGATCACCCTTGGTCGATGATTCGTGAGTTCCACAAAGACGACTCGAGCATGGAGGTTCCACCGGACTACTGCCGCGTTGACCTCGGTCCACGCGGGGTCTTCGAAGTCGGCGTGGACGCAGAAGTTCATCTCAACCTTGGGACGCATGGTGCCGTGCTCTACATGACCCACGACCACGATGGCGACCGACGCTTCCACGTCGGCGTCCCCAAGACCCAGCGTGCCGAAGCCGACCGCTTCCTCGAAGAGTTGGAAGAGGCCGTGTTCACGACCCTGCTCAAGGGCCTGGTGATGACGAGCACCTACCGGGTCCTCGACCGTGACGCCTACCACGACGAGCGCCTGACCCTCTCGAAGGACATCGAGGAGGCCATCGACCGCGAGGTGATTCAGTACGTGCCGCTGATGGGCGAACTCGAAGGCCTCGGCGTTCCCTCGTCTCGTGGCGTGCTGCTCGTCGGTGAACCGGGCACGGGCAAGACGATGATCGTCAAGCACATCGTTCGCAGCCTGGCCGACCTGAGCATCATCATCGTCACCCCTGACGAGCTGGGTCGAGGCTCCATCCGCCGAATTTTCGAGCACGCGCGCCGCATGTCGCCCTGCGTGGTGGTCTTGGAGGACCTCGACAACGTCGGGGCCATCTCCCGCGACATCGCGCAGCACCCCATCCTTGGCGAACTGCTTGTCGCCATGGACGGCACAGACGGGAACTCTGGCGTCCTCGCCGTGGCGACGACCAACAACCTGAACCTTCTCGACGGGGCCATTCGAGCCCGCCCTGGACGCTTCGACCGCGTGATTGCGGTGGAAGCCCCGGCTTCGGACGTGCGCCGAGCCATGCTGACGCGACAGATGGACATCTTCGGTGGCCGTCCTGAAGGCCTCGACCTGCGATGGCTGGTCCGCGAAACCGAAGGCCTCACCGGTGCTTACCTCAACGAAGTGGTGAAATCGGCCTTCATCCGTGCCCGCCAGCGAGGCCAGACCTCCATCGATGTCGTGGACATGGAAGCGGCCGTCTCGGACGTCGTGGGTTCGCGCAAGGTGGCCACCGAAGGGCGTCGCAACGCTTCCACCCACGGTTCGCCGCCGTCGCAATTGTTCGCATGAAGCGAGCAAGGTCGCAAAATCGGCCTGTATCGGGTCATCTCATGAGGAAGCCACTATAACCTCAGGAAGAAGCATGGGTCAGGGAGAATCTTCGCCCTGGTGAATGAAGCCTTGTCGTGCAAAAAAGAGCTCCCTTCGTACCTCGGTCGAAGGGATCATGCGCTGGAAGCCGACCTCCAAGGTCGCCTTGATGCTGGCCACCGTGTCTTTGCCGTCGGTGACGTACACGGCCACTTCGCAACCCTCAGAGCGCTGGTGCATCGGCTCCGTTTGGGGCACGAAGATCGGCTTGTCCTCCTCGGCGACGCGATTGACCGCGGTCCGGATGCGGCCGGGGTTGTGGCCTACATTCGCGATGACCCACGGCTGTTGACGCTGCTCGGAAATCATGAGCGCATGGCGACGAAGTGCTTGCAGGACGACGGGAACATCGAGCTCTGGCCGCCATGGATGCAGCGTGGGGGGGCCGCCACGTGGGGTTCGTACGTCGTTCGAGCGGAGGGCGACCTGCACGTGGCCAAGCAGACCTTCGCCGATGACCTTCTGTGGATGGACGCCTTGCCGACTGAAATCGTCCTCGACGACGTTCGTTTGGTGCACGCGGGCTACGATCCAAGAAAACCGCTCGACGCACAAACGGAACACGAACTGCTCTGGATCCGTCGTCGCTTTTACCGCCATGACGCACCGCTTGACGCACGTCGCACGGTCATCTTCGGTCACTCGACCACCACCAAATTCGGTTCAAGACCGGGCGATGTGGCCTTCAGCGACGTCCGCCTTCCCGACGGTCGGCCATCGTGGTTGGCCATGGACATCGGCGCCTACAACCACGTCGACCCAGGACTCGCTGCCGTTGACCTGAGATCGATGCGTATCCAGCGTCAGCAAACCCTCCGCTCCGAGCGTTGGTTCGATGCGCCGGACCGAAAGGAGGCTCCAGTCAGTGACTTCTTCGGCCTGCGCGCGCTTGAATCCCGACGTGACCGCCGGGTGCGGCCACGCTCCAGCGGCTACGCCAGAACTGCTGGCGTGGTGCTACCAAGGGACGGTTCATGCCGTTCGTGGGCGGAATCCCAGGCCGCCATCGCCGCCAACGAACTGACGCCCACGACGTGGCGACGGCTTCGGGCGGCAGCATCTCCACCGCCACCGCAACCAGCCCTCAGCCAACGTCAGGCGGCGCAACGTCATCGCATCCTCCTGGGACCAGGCAGGCCTCCAGAGCGAACGCATCCGGTGCTTCCGCCGCCTGAGCGCTATCGCATTATTCGCCGAAAAGAGGCGATAAAATCCGCTTCTAAGTCGAATTTGAAGCAATTGATGCGCGCATGATGCAGGATGACGAACATTCAAGAGGGAATACGGCGTTCTCCTGTTCATGACGCAACGTGACCCACAGACGGCGCTGCTGATGCATCTCCTGGAAGGAGCGACCACCCCGCTGGCCAAAGCGATGGCTGCAGCGGTGGCCGATCGGCCGCGCGTGCTTCGAGCTCAGCAAGCATGGGACCGTTTGTACGCCGAATGATGCGACAGCGTGAAGCCGCACACGTTCAACCAAGCGCGTGGACGGCGCAATCTTTCCAGCGCTTTTGGGCGCAGGCACGGTCTTTGTCTTGGGCGCCATGAGCCCAGGACCGAGCCTTGCTGTCGTGCTGCGCAACACGTTGACGGGGGGGCGGCGCGGTGGCGTGGCCTGCGCCTTGGGCCACGGCCTCGGCTTTGGCGTGTACGCCCTTGTGGCGGTGTTCAGCCTCATCGCACTCTTGGAGGCGGCCGAGCAGGCCCTTCCGGTGTTGCGTGTCCTTGGTGCGTTGGTCCTGTTGATGTTCGCTCGATGGACGTGGACCTCGGCCGATTCACCTCCGGCTGTGCAGCATGAGCAACAGCGCGCATCGGGCCGAACCGGCTTTGCCGAGGGCGCTGCCATCGCCTTCCTGAACCCCAAAATCGCGGTCTTCATGGTCGCCGTGCTTTCGCAGGTCCTCGAACCCGGCATGTCGCTGTGGACCAAGGCCGCCATCGGTGGGCTCGGGATGGTGATCGACACGACATGGTACCTCATCGTCGCCCTCTTCCTGTCGAGCAAGCGGCTCGAGGATGTGCTTGAGCGCAGAAGCGGCGCCCTGAACCGAGGCTTAGCGGTGGCCTTGGCTGGATTGGCCGTGTGGACGATGGCGCAAGTCATCCTTCGCTAAACAAGGGCAACTCTGCGTTAATAGAATCTCTTAAATTCTTATTAGCGGGCGGCCGGTCATGGTGATGGCCAACGAGTCCACGGAAGTCATTGAGGAAATCATCCCCCTCGATCCCTCTCAAGAATACGACACCATCGTCATTGGAGCCGGTGCGGCAGGCATTGGGGCTGCCATCGCCCTCATGCACGCTGGCGTTGAGAAATTCTTCGTCGTCGATCGCGAAACCGTTGGTGCTTCCTTCGCCAAATGGCCCGCTGAGACCCGTTTCATCACGCCCTCTTTCCCAAGCAACTCCATCGGCATGCTGGATTTGAATTCGATTGCCGTGGGCGTTTCACCGGCGTTTAGCATGAAGGTGGAACACCCCACTGGCCAACAATATGCTCAACACCTGAACAACTTGGCCACGTTCTTCGAGATTCCCATCTTGGAACACACGAACGTCAACGCCATCGAGAAGCACGACGGTCTGTACCACCTCCACTTCGATGAAGGGAGTTTCATGACCAAGAACGTCATTTGGGCCGCAGGTGAATTCCAATATCCGAAGACGGATGCGTTCGAGGGTGCTGAACTGTGCCGCCACACTGCGACCGTTCCCTCCTACGCTGAACTTGACGGCGACGATTTCCTGGTCATCGGCGGATACGAAAGCGGCGTGGATGCAGCGTACCACCTCGCTGACAACGGGAAAAAGGTACACGTCTTTGACCGTGCAGACCCGTGGGGCGAGGGCAGCTCAAACCCCAGCATCGCCCTCGCAACCTTCACCATTGAACGAACACGCCATGCATGTTTCTCCGAACACGTCACGCTGCACGCCAACAACGGCGTTGAGCGTGTGACCTTCTCCGACGGCATGTACGAACTCACGACCAGCAACGGAGACACCTTCCAAACGGCCACTCAACCCCTCTTCGCCGGCGGATTCGAAGGCAGCCACACCTTTGTGTCACACCTGTTCGAATCGCGGGACGATGGATTTCCCGAATTGACCGACCGAGATGAATCGACCACGCACCCGGGCATGTTCCTCTGCGGTCCAGCCATCCGTCATGGAAACGAGAACTTCTGTTTCATCTACAAATACCGCCAGCGCTTTGCTGTGGTGGCCCAAGCCATCGCCTCCTCGCTTGGCCATGAGACCGACGACTTCGTGGAAGCCTACCGCGGGTGGGGCATGTACCTCGACGACCTCTCGTGCTGCGGACAGGAGTGCTTGACGTGCTAAACGAACAAGGAAGCCCGCTCACTGGTCCGACCAAGTCACGAAAATCTGTGGCGATGAGTTTCGAATGGTTGGGGCAAACCATGGCCAGTGCATGCTGGATCGTCAGCGTGTTTGTGTACGGCATCTCCTCGACGGGCGACTGGTTGCAATTGGGGGCCGCATCATGTTGGATGGTGGCCAACCTCGCGACGCTGGCTGGCGCAGAAGCCTGAGCCAAGGTGCGCTGGCTCAGCGCTGACAGGCGGAGCAAAAGAAGGTCGAACGACCGGACTGAACGATCCGCTGAATCGTCTGGCCACAGAACCGTCCACCTTGCCCTGCACACGGTTGTCCTTCGCGATCGTACACCCGAAACTGGTGCGGGAAGTAGCCGAGATCACCCTCAACACCACGGAAATCGGAGAGCGTTGACCCCCCAGCTTGAATCGCTTCCGTCAACACCTCGCAGCAGGCCTCCCACAAGGCTTCGAGGCGCTCCGTGGGTTGGTCGGCACCACGCACCAGGGTGTCGCTCCGGCGACGCGGTGAAAGGCCCGCCCGATGAAGGGCTTCGCAGACGTAGATGTTGCCCAAACCCGCAACGATGCGTTGATCGAGCAAGGCCGACTTCAGTGGCGTTCGGCGCCCAGCGAGCGCTTTCGCCAGCACCTGAGGGCTCCACAGAGGAGCGCCGTCCATCACACCCTCGAGCGCCAAAGGCTCAGGGCCGATGTGCTCCATGCCTGCAAGCACCTCGTCCATCGTGGCATGAAGTTCAATCCAACCAAACCGGCGCGGGTCGGTGTACACCGCCACGTGGCCGTCGTCAAAACCGAGCACGAGGTGGTCGTGCCTCCCGAGCGCATCGTGCGCCTCGGGCGCCTTGACGCTTCGGTGGTAGACACCGAGGGTTTGACCCTCGGTCGCCCGATGAAGGGTCCACCGCCCGGACATACCAAGATGCGACAGCAGCACTTGGCCGTCCTCCATCTGCACCACAAGGTGCTTGGCACGACGTTGAACGGCACGCACCGTCGAACCGACAAGCCGGGACTCGAGGCCTTCAGGGAAAGGAAAACGGAGGTCAGGTCGACGCTGATCGACGGTGACCACACGACGACCGGTCCATGCCTCCGCGAGGCCACGACGAACGGTCTCGACCTCAGGCAACTCAGGCACGTGGCGGCCTCCCCACAACGAAGAGCAGATGCTTGTCTTCGAACCCCTCGAGGTCGATGACCTCTTCGAGGATGAGCCCTGCATCAGCAAGTTCGTGCTCGACCTTCACGCGCAAGCCATCAGCATCCGTGCCACGGTCACTTTCGACCTTCAGCGAAAGCAAACCGCGCCCTCCCGGGACCAGAAAGCGCTCACAGGCCGAGGTGAAAATCGAGGCTTGGTGGGCTTGTGCCACGTCCTGAAACACCCACGACGCACGTCGGGGCAACCACGCGCGCCATGCTTCAGGCCGCCGCGCATCCCCCAAGACCGGCACCAAGCCGGGTCGTGCATGCGACAAGCGCGTCAAGTCACGCAAACACCGTGGCGAAAGGTCCACGGCGACCACACGACCCGGTGCTCCTCCGTGGCAGACCACGTCGTGGATGTGGCTCACAGTGGTGCCGTGACCGGCCCCCAGGTAGAGCACATGATCGCCGGGCGCGGGGAGGAGACGCTCCGCAGCGCCGGAGGTGCGGAGCAGTCCGGAGGCGACCTTGGAGCGACGAGGGTCCCACCGCCGCCACTCGCCGTGCTTGGCCTTCCGCAGCGTCTCGCCGTAGACTGTAGCCCCGGGATTGGCGGACCACGTCCACGGCGCATGGACGTCCATCCGCACGGCATCGCTGAGTGGGCGCCCGGGTGGCTTTCCCGAGGCACGACCCATGGTCAGCGCCCCCCCTTGCGAGAGGGAGGGCGTGGGTGGGCAGCACGGATGGCGAGCACCTTGGCCTCGACCTCAGCCACGTCTTCAGCGGTCATCGGCGTGCCCTCGTAGGCGTCAAGCCGCGCGGCGATGCTGCACCGACCGGCGAGGGTGCGCGCGACTTTCCCCCGCACCCACAGAGGGGAACGCATCACCCACGGGTGGGCGAAGAGGAAGCCGTGCTTCGGTGGTGGGGAGCCGGTTTTGAGATGGGCAAAGAAGGCCTTCTCCGCCCCAAGCACTTGGACGGTGGAGGAGGGCAATTTGGCCAAGCGAGCGCGCCCTCCTGCGCCCACGCACAGCCGGGCAGCCAACATGGGACCAACCAAAGCGCTGAGGCTCGGAAGGTGCGCTTCAGCGAGGGTGCGCAAGGCGGCCTCCAGCCGATCCAACCTCGCTTGAACGTCAACGGCCGCAGCCCCATGATCGCGGAGGCTCCTCCACTCCGAACGAGCGGGCAGGTGCAGCGGGGTTTGAAGCCCCAGGTGCCGAGCCAAGCCCCCCAAATCGTCGGCTTCGCCAAGGGCTCGAGCGGTGCCCAAACGGTCCTTGTCCAGGTCCAGGTCTGGCAAGAAGAGGCCGAGCCATTCCACAAGACGGGAGAGGCGCACGTTGCTCGCTTGACGCACTTCCTCCATCGCTCGATGCAGGTGTTCGAGGCGCCGATCGAGGTCGCCTGCAGCGTCGGCGACGCCCCGCTCTGCAAGTCTGAGGGCAGCCTGATCCAAGAAGGCGAGGTCCTCGGCCGTGACCTCGGGCAGCTCGCCCTCACCCACGGGTTCAACGTTGGCTTCTGGGAATCGCTCAAGCAGTTGCGCTGCTTCGGGGGTCAGGCGTGCTTGCGCGACGCGCTCGAGGCGCTCAACGGCCCCTTGCACGCCGCCACCACCGGTCCACCTGAGGCGGTCCACCTGCACGCCGTCCTCGTTGACGAGGACCGCGACGTACCAGTCATGGAAGAGGCGCACATCGTGACGAACGGGCCATGGGCCAAGACCCTTCGCTCTGAAGGACGAGCGTCCGAAGCGTCTAAGTGACGTCACGACGGGCAAGACCCATGTTCTGCCCGAAGTGTGGGACCTTGTCCTTCCCTTCTCCGTCCGGTGACATTGCTTGCACGAACTACAAGTGCGGCTACACCGGACCTGCAAAGTTGGTCGTGAAAGGCGCGGACGGGAAGAAGGTCGACCTGTCCAAGGCGAAATCGAAAACCGAGGCGGTCGACCGAGAATACGAGGTCATCAAGGACTCCGACAAGGCACGGGGCGTGCTGACCAGCGGAAGCTACCTGTGCCCCAAGTGCGATTGTGACCAGGTGTATTCCTACCTTGAGCAAACGCGTTCGTCTGATGAGCCCGAAACGCGAATGCTCACCTGCAAGGAATGCGACCACGGCTGGCGTGAGTATTGATCACGCCTCGCTCCTTCCAGAGCGGTAGGCCTCAAGCACAGCGCGGGCGATGGCTTCTGGGTCGTTCACGATTTGGCGATCGATGACCGTGGAGCCCACGAAAGCATCGCCGGCCACAACGGAGTCTTGCATGGAGAGGCCCTTTCCATCCTCCCTCGAAGCCTGCCGCTCCATATCGCCCTCGAAGCGCGATTGTGCGGCCTCAAGCAGCACGATCTCAGCACGCCGTTCCACAAGATCGTGCTCCAATCGCGTCACGTGCCGGCGTGTTTCGGACAACTCCTCCTCCAGAGCAGCAGCCCGTGCGTTGGCTTCGGCAACTTGCCGATGGACGGCGTCCAGAACCTGCTGGAAGGAGGCGGGGGCAGAGCCGGCCTGAACAGGGGGCAACGGGTCGAGCCCGGCATTCAACCCGCGACCCTCAACCACCGCAGAGGAGGAGGGAGGGGCGACAGCACCTTGCGTGAAGACCGCAGGATAGGCGAGGATGTATTGCGTCATCTGAGCAGGCCGCCACTGCTGTCCGCGTCTCAATCGACGCCATCGAGACCCGAGAGCGACCGACTGAAGCCAGCGCGCCAAGAGATGAAACTCGACCACGCTAAGCACCACGGCCAAGGTCAGGAGTTGCGGATCATCACCGTAGTACACGATGAGATCGATCAAGACAGCCAGAAAAACGCCGAACAAGGCCACCAGCACACCGATGCCGATGGTTTGAGCCCACAACGACGTGCGCCGCACGTTGCGGAAGGCCTCGTCCGACATACGTGTGTGGACCCGAACGCGGGTGTAGTACGGCATGGTGATGAGCAAGATACCAACCAACACCGCGACAGGACGCGTCAACCAATGGCCGGCATCAATGAGAAAGAAGCCCTCACTCACAGGGGACCCTTCCTTTCACAGTGGAAAGTTCTCCCGGGTCGGGGAAGAAGGTTTCGTGCTTCAGTATCCTTCTTGCTCGACACGTGGTGCAAGGAAGTACTTGACTGAGCCGCTGCCGTCGCTGAAGGTGAAGTCCATCGCCAGAGGGAAGTTCTCACCAAAGGCGATGGTCACGCTCTCGATGCTGCTGAACACCTTTCCGAGAGGGACGAGGTAGGTCAGGCTGTATTGGGACTTCGCGGGACTGTCGCAGGTGATGCCCTGAAGTTCGTCGTGGCCGTAGACCACGGTCACCGAGTCGTTCGGTCCGGACACGTGGATGGTGAACTTCTCCGGGTCAATCGAGAGGGTCACCAAGTCGCCCACCTGGCGGGCAGCGCGGAACGCTTGTGCCAGTTCCGAACCGCGGATCGTCACGCTGCACGGCAGGTCCAGGTTGGGGAGGTTGGGGGGGTTCAGGGTGTTGTTGTCGAGGGGACGCGAACTCCGGTCAATCTTGCCGAGGTTCATCAGCACGTCGCCCTTTCCATCGTAGGTCATCGAGATGATGTCGTCCGCGCCACCGAGGCTGATGAGCTCCTTGAGTTTCTTCATCTCGAGGCCCACCATCGCTTCCTCAACCTCCCAGGTTTCGAAGGCCACAGCGTCGACGTCGAGCTTGACCATCGCCACGTGGGATGGGTCGACAACACGGACGTTGAGCCCGTTCTCGCTGAAGTCGAAGCGCGCTTCTTCCACGACGATGCTGATGGTATCGGCAATGCGAGAGAGAAGCTCCTGTCGAGCGGTGACGTTCAGCATATGAGGACCCGATTTGTCTGCCCCTTCGACGGCTTATGAACATCACCGGACGGAGCGGCGGAGTGCTGCGAAGCGAGCCGCAATTCTAAGAGGAGAGCCGCCACGGAGAAGCGTGGACGAGAGCGATGAGCGCGTCGGCACCGCGGAGCCGGTGCTCGGGCCTGACGGTCAACCCTACCGCGTGGCCGTGCTGGTGCCGACCATCAACAACGCCGATGAATTGGACGGTGTGTTGGCGCGCCTCATGCGCCAAACTTACCCGTCCTACGAGGTCATCGTGTCCGATTCGAAGTCCAAGGACCACACGCGTGCGGTCTGCGAAAAGCACGGTGTGACGTGGTTTGACGACGATTCAACCAACCGAGCCGACGCGTGCACCAACGTCCTGCAGACCATGGACCACGACCTCGTCCTGTTCACCGACGACGACACCGTCCCGCCCATCGACTGGGTCGAGAACCTCGTGCGCTGGTTTGCCGACCCTGAGGTCGGTGGCGTCGGAGGCCCCAACTTTGCTCCCGATCACGATCCCTTTGGCGCAAAGTGCGCAGACGTGGCCTTCTGTACTCGCTTCATGACCGCCGGCACGCGCTACGGGGCACGCCCGAAAGGAGAGCTCGTGCCCATCAGCCACAATCCGGGCGTGAATTGTGCCCACCGGATGGCCAACCTCCGAGAAGTCGGTTTCTTTGAATCGGGTTGCATCGGTGCAGAAGACGTCGTTTTGGACGCAAAAATTCAGCGCGCTGGACACAAGTTGTTCATGGATCCGTCCAACGTCATGCCCCACCGACGACGACGCCCGTTCAAGCCGTACATGAAGCAAATGCGGAACTACGGCTACACCCGCATGGTGGCCAACAAGCGCTGGCCGGAAATCGCAGCGTGGTCGCACACCGCCGTCGGCCTCTTCCCATGGCTTGTGATCGCGGCCACATTGGCCATGCTGGCCGGTGCCAGCACGGGTGGCGCAGCGCCTGATCTGTGGTTCACCCTTGAGGGCGAGTGGGACCTGTCCCGCGTCGCCTTCCATGGCACGCTGGGCCTTGCTTCACTCTACGTGGCCATCGCCTGGCTCGGAGCGGCCACGGGCACCAGTCCGCACCGCTCCATCGGCACCGTGGCCTTGGCACCGCTGTTCGTCTTCCTCGCGCACTGGGCGTACGGTCAGGGCGTCAACAAAGCATGGCGGGAAATCCGTAGAACCGGCGGGGCCGCTGGCGTTGGCCGGCAAATCGACGACCGCACACGGACCATCTGACGCAATCCTGTTGGTCTGCAGGCACCCCAACACCATCAATGCCCGAGGACGACCGCCCCTTGTTGACCGACGAGGAGGAAATCTGGAGCGCCCTTCGAACGGCCATCGGCGGCCTTGCTGTGCTCGATCTGGTGACGATGATCATCGTCTCAGAAGCCATGGAAGAACGCACGTGGCAGGGGATGAGCGTCTCGGTGTGGGCCATCGTCATCGGCGTGCCTATCTTCGCTCTTTTGAGCGCGCTGACGCTCTTTGGCGACCGAATCATCCTTCGGAATCATCGCCAATGACCGCGCCCATGTCACCGGTCTGGATCGTCCACTGGCTGGCGTACACGCCGTTGATGTCCAAGAGGGCATCGTGCTGGCCACGCTCGACGATGGCGCCGTCCACCATCGCCAGAATTTCGTCGGCGTTGCGGATGGTCGACAGGCGATGAGCGACGGCGATGGTCGCACGCTGGGCGTTGGTCGCCAGCAGGTTTTCCTGAATGCGTCGCTCGGTTTCTGCGTCCAAAGCGCTGCTGGCCTCGTCGAGAATGAGCAAGCTTGGGGCCTTCAACACCGCGCGAGCGAGGCTGACGCGTGCACGCTGTCCACCGGACAACTTGCTGCCTCGGTCCCCGACCATGGTGTTGAGGCCTTCTTCGAGGTCCTGAACGAAATCCCACGCTCCGGCGGTCTTTAGCGCAGCCTCAATCCCCGCTGCATCGGTGTCGATGTTGTAGCGGACGTTGTCCTCCACGGTCCCGTGGAAGAGGAACGGCTCTTGCGAGACGAAGCCAATGGCATCACGAACGGAATCCAAGGTGAAGGCCGAAACCGGTTGGCCGTTGATGAGCACCTCGCCCTCGTCTGGCGTGTAGTACCGCATGAGGAGCTTCAGGATGGTGGTTTTGCCGGCCCCCGTGTGGCCCATGACACCGAGGAAATCTCCGGCTTCAACCTTGAACGAAATCCGGGACAAGACGGGTTGGGTGGTCGAGGGGTAGGCGAAGGTGACGTTGCGGAATTCAACGGACGTGATGCCGCCCTCAAGGGGCACGGCTCCCGGCTCGTCAACGATGGTCGGCTCGAGGTCCACCGCAGCAAAGACCCGCCGAGCCGCGGCTTCGCCGCGCTGAAGTTGGTTCACAAGGATTCCAAAGATGAACAGCGGCATGGTCATCCGCGTGGAGATGAGCAGGAAGGTCACCAGTTCACCAGTGGTGATTTCACCGGCTTGGGCCAAGCGACCGCCGGCCACGGTCAGCAAACCGAAGGCGACACCGGCAATGGCGTATATGCCAGGGAGGAAGCGGTTGCGGTCTTGGCTTGCACCAATGGCCTGATCGCGGTATTCACCGGACTCACGCTGAACGCGGTCCGCCTCCCACGTCTGGGCGTTGTAGGCCTGCACCACCGCAATGCCCGAAATGAGGTTCTCGAGCACCGACGTGATGCCTCCCGTGGATTCGCGCTGCTTCCTGTACCGGCGCTGGACGCGCGTGGAAAACCAATACACGAGCGGGATGATGAAGGTCAGCGGCCCGAAAATGACGGCCGCCAATTTCCACGACATGGAGAGGAGAATGAGGAAGGCGAAGCCGAAGGTCACCACAATACGGATGATGGAGGTGGATGAGTCCGCGACCACGTCTTCCAATTGGTTGACGTCAGAGGACAAGACCGACATGATTTGACCGGTTTGCCGCAAATCGTAGTAGGACGCTTCCATCGCGATGAGTGACTTGGTGGCGTCCATGCGAAGGTCGTGCTGAATTTTGTAGCCCAAGGTTTGCCACGAGTATTCGGAAATGCCTTGGAAGACCGCGAGCATGACGAAGGAGACGAAAATGATGAGGCCGTAACCAACAGCGGGCTGATTGAACGCCGTGACAAAGTCAACCACAGGGCCGAATCCTGCGATAGCCCCTGAGGTGAAGTGATCGACCGCCCAACCGATGGCGATGAAGGGCAGAAGGTCGGCGGCTCGTGCACAAGCGTTCGCAAGCATACCGGTGACCAAGCGACGCGGATATGCGGTCGCATAGGGCACAACGCGCCACAACTGACGGCCCATGACAGCGACGCGGTCATTGATGTCCTCGGGAGCCATCATGTCTCCACTCGTCCCGCGACGCATGGTTTGCGCTCGTCAAGTGGCCTTTGAACGCTCGTGTTCACCCGGCCTGAATCAACCAATGCTTGATGAGGGTTCAGCAGAACCAGACCACATGACCCGACGTGCTGCGCATGCCTTGTTCTTCAGCGCGCTGATGCTCATCCAAATCACGGCTCCGTTGGCTGCCGGAACGCCAACGAACGGGCCAGAACGCGTGCTCGACACGGACGTCGACCTGACGTTGCTTGACGCCTTCGGCATGCAACCAAGCGGCGACCTCGCCGAAGGATGGTTCGCTCCAACCGAGGCTGGCCATGTCAACCTCGTTCACCGCACGTCCGCGCTTGTGGCCCCATCGGATTGGGCGTCATGGACCGGTGAGCAGGGCCTGCTTGACGGCTGGTTCGTCCTTGGAACCACGTGGCCGGTGCCAACGCCTTGGGAAGGCGAACTTGCAGAGGCCGGCATCGCGTGTGGATCCTTCCTTCCACCGGCTGCCTTCCATTGCGAGGTGAACGGGCTCCTGCCGAACGACCTCGAAGCCTTGGGCGTCACCGGCATGCAGCGACTCGCGCCTTCGGACCGTGTCCGAGAAGGGCTGCTTGAATCGCTGTATGGACAGGACGAACCCGTCTTGGCCAGCGCGATGCTCGCTGGTGAGAGGCTCCCTGAGACCCTGCCTCATGGCGTTGAGGTCCTCAGCCACAGCGGACGGTTCGCAGATTTCCTGCTCAGCAGTGAAGGGCTGAGCACGCTCGCACACGAGCCTGCCCTTGAGTGGGTGGAGCCTCGTCCGTGGTTCGTGAACTTCAACGACGAAGCCCGCCACATCATGAACGTCACCGGCGTCTCCTCCACCAGCTCCATGGGAGCGACGTCGACGGGTTGGACCGGACTTGACGGATCGGGCGTCATCGTGACCGTGGCCGACACCGGCCTCGACAACGGGGTCAACAACTCGAACATGCACCCTGATTTTGCCGATCACATCGTCGATGTGGTGTCCTTCGGCGTCCCCTCTGGCACATGTTCGTACTACAGCCTCCCGACCTGCAACGACGGTGCGGCCGACGAGTGGTCGGGCCACGGAACGCACGTGGCAGGCTCCGTGCTTGGTGACGGTACCCACAGCAACGGCGCCATCCAAGGCGCAGCGCCGGAAGCCCGGCTGTATTTCCAAGCCATCGAGACGGAGGCGACCATCTCAGGAACCACAGACGGCTACCTCCTTGGCATCCCAAACAACCTGTACGACTTGTTTGAGCCGGCCTACGACAACGGTTCTCGTGTGCACACCAACTCATGGGGCTCAGCGGTCAACGGTCAGTACACCACGTCCTCTGCACAAGCCGACGCCAGCGCACAGATTCTCTGGGACATGGCGATTTTGTTCGCTGCCGGGAACGAAGGCACGGACGGCAACAGCGACGGTGAAGTGGATTTGGACAGCATGTCCTCACCGGGCACCGCAAAGAACGTCATCACGGTCGGCGCGACAGAGAACGATCGTTCCTCGGTCACCTCCACGTGGGGGGGATGGTGGCCTGGTGATTACCCGACCAACCCCGTCAAGGACGACCGCCATGCGGACAACATCGACGGCATGGCGGCGTTTTCCAGTCGGGGCCCTACCGACGACTCACGCCTCAAACCGGACGTCTCTGCACCGGGCGCGTGGATCCTGAGCACAAAGTCCCGGGACACCACGAGCGTCGGTTGGGGCGCCTACAACACCTCGTACACCTACATGGGCGGCACGAGCATGGCCACGCCTCTCACGGCCGGCGCCACGGCCTTGCTCATTCAGCACCTCGACGATAACCTCGGCCACAGCCAACCCTCCTCCGCGCTGGTGAAAGCCATCCTTGCCGCCTCGTCCACCGACATGGCAGGCCAATACAGCTCCTCGACCAACGGCGCCGGTGAAACAGCCCCCAACGACCACGAAGGCTGGGGTCGTGTGGACATGTGGACGGCGGTGAATGCCTCCTTTGTCGACAACGAGAGCGTCAGCACCAACGACGAGCGTGGTTGGAGTTTCAACGTCCCCAACGGAGCCGACGACTTCCGCGTGATGCTCGCTTGGACCGACCCCGCCTCGACACCTGCCGCTTCGACGAATCTGGTCAACGACCTGGACCTGGCCGTGAAAGACCCAAGTGGGACGTGGACAAACCTGTCAAACGACGAAGACAACCTTCGCGGTCTGACCTTCACATCCCCCGCGCAAGGGACGTGGGAGGTCCACGTCATCGGCACGAGCGTCCCGCAGGGTGGGCCGCAGATGTTTGCGATGACGCTGAGCGAAAATTGGACCCTGACCAACCTCACACAGGATGCTGATTTGGACGGTGTTGAGGACGACGACGACGATTGTCCCAACGACTACGGCCGATCGACCGTCGATCGTGTCGGTTGTCCTGACACGGACAACGACGGCTATTCCAATCAGGACGCCAACTGGACGCTGGCCAACGGCGCTGACGCCTTCCCCGCTGAACCCACGCAATGGGCGGACAGCGATTATGACGGCTACGGCGACAACGCCGTGGGCTTCCAGCCGGACGCATGTACGTCCGTGGCGGGCAACTCCACTCAAGACCGGTTTGGCTGCATCGACAGCGACGGCGACGGATGGTCGGACCCCGTCGGAGGATACACCGTCGAAAGCGGCGGCGACGCCTGTGATGACGTCCTCGGCACGTCTTGGCGTGACCGCAACGGTTGCACCGATGAGGACGGCGACGGAGCCTCCGACCCAGACCCCACCGGCGCCTCGTCGTCCAACGGTAGCGCTTGGGGCGTCACGGAGGGTGCAGACGCCTTCCTCGGCGACGACACGCAGTGGGTGGACACCGACGGGGACGGATACGGCGACAATCCTGCGCCAGCCACGGACCCGGACGGCTGCCCAACGCAGTTCGGAGACTCGACGGCCGACCGGCTGGGTTGCCCGGACACCGACGGTGACACCTACTCAGACCCTGATTCAGGGTTTACCGCCGCTCACGGCGCGGATGCCTTCCCCAACGAAGCCTCACAGTGGGCCGATCAAGACGGCGATGGCTACGGCGACAACGCCACGGGCACGCAGCCGGATGCATGCCCCACCGTGCCCGGCACGTCCACGGAAGCCAACCGTCTGGGTTGCCCAGACGGTGACGGTGACGGTTGGGCCGACGTGGACGACGCTTTCCCCTTCGAATCCACGCAGTGGAACGACACGGACATGGACGGCTACGGGGACAACGCGATGGGGGCGAATCCCGACGCTTGTCCCTCCACGGCAGGCACCTCAACCAACGACCGCCTTGGGTGCGCGGACAGCGACGGAGACGGCTATTCGGACCCAGACGCCGGATGGACCACCGCGCAAGGGGCGGACGAATGGCCCTCCGACGCCACCCAATGGGTGGACGCTGACGCCGACGGTTACGGGGACAATCCGGCCGGAACGATGGGTGACGCCTGTCCAGGCGTGACGGGCGGCTCGTCGGTGGATCGTTACGGTTGCCCAGACGCAGACGGCGACGGGTACTCGGACGCCGACGGCAGTTGGACCGTCCTCAACGGTGCCGACGCCTTCCCAAGCGACGCTTCTCGCTGGGCGGACAGCGATGGCGACGGCTACGACGACACCATCGATGACGCCTGTCCCAACGCTGCGGGCACGTCTTCACTGGACCGCCAAGGGTGCCCCGACCGAGACAGCGACGGCTGGTCGGACCCGGACGGGGTGTGGACCGTCGCTGATGGCGCGGATGCCTTTGTGATGGACGGCACCCAGTGGGCCGACCAGGACGGTGACGGATACGGCGACAACAGCACCGGCACCTTGGCCGATGCCTGCCCGACACAGGCCGGCTCCTCGTGGCAAAACGGCACCCTTGGTTGCCCAGACTCGGACGGTGACGGTTGGGCCGACGCCGAGGATCAGGCTCCCAACGACGGCACGCAGTGGGTGGACACCGACGGAGATGGATACTTCGACAACTCCGGGGGAACCATGCCAGATGCATGCCCGAACGTTCAGGGCAATTCCACGGCGGCCAACCGATACGGATGTCCGGACACCGACGGTGACGGCTGGGACGACGCCATCGACGTGCTTCCGAACCTGCCCTCGCAGTGGGCTGATCAAGACGGTGACGGATACGGCGACAACGCCACGGGTCCGCAACATGATGCGTGTCCCGGAGAAGCCGGCACCTCTACCGTTGACCGCTTTGGCTGCCCCGACGCGGACAACGACGGTGTCTCAGACCTCGGTGACGCCTTCCCTGACGACCCGAGCCGCACGGCGGACGCTGACGGCGACGGCATCGACGACCCAAGCGATGGGTGCCCTGCCTTGGCGGGCACGTCAACCAGCCCCGTGACCGGATGCCCGGACACGGACGGAGACGGCGTGGCCGATGCTCAGCCCGGTGTCGACGGCATCGGTGAAGTGCGCATCGACCAAGGTGCCGATCCTTTCCCCAACGACCCGACACAATCGGCCGATTCGGACGGCGACGGCTACGGCAACAACGCCTCGGGCACCGAAGGCGACGCCTGTCCAAGCGTGGCAGGGAATTCGACCTTCGACCGATTCGGCTGTCCTGATTCAGACGGTGACGGCGCCTCGGACGAAGGAGATGAATTCCCGAACGACCCCTCCCAGATCGGTGACACCGACAACGACGGCTACGGCGATCTCGCGTCGGGTGAACAACCCGATGCTTGTCCGGGCACAGCAGGAACGTCCACGCTCGACCGCTTCGGTTGTCCGGACAGCGACGGCGACGGCCAAAGCGACCTCAACGACCCTTGGCCAAGCGATGGAGCCGTGTGGTCGGATGGGGACGGTGACGGCTACGCTGACCAAGGTGGAACGTCGGTTTCAGACGATTGCCCGTCGGTGGCAGGAACCTCCACGCACTCGAGTGCACGGGGTTGTGAAGACCGGGATGAAGACGGCTGGTCGGATGACGAAGACGCCTTCCCAGACCTTTCCACACAACAGGTGGACAGCGACGGTGACGGATACGGTGACAACAACAGCATCGGTGCCGAGTCGCCGGACCATTGGCCGCAGGATGCCTCACGTAACGTGGCGGAAGCGACCCTCGAATGCCAGCTGGTCGATCCAGAGGTCGATTTGGCGGTGGGGCCAAAGTTCGCCTTCACGTGCACCGTCACCCACAGCATGGACGTCCCCGTTACGGCCCGTGTCACGTGGGACGGCGGCTCGGACTTGTTCGGTGGCGCTCGCTCACAAACCGTCGTCATCGCACCCGAGGCGGACAACGCCACGCTGTGGTTCCAAACCGAGGTGGCACGCATGGTGCCCATCGATTTGGTCATCACCGTGCTCGAACCAGGCGGCAGCGTCGCCATGGACGAAGTCACGCTGAAGGTGAACGTGGTCGACAGTCGCTTGTTCGAGGTGGACGAACCGACGCGAATGGAATGGACCGACATGTCATGGTGGGTGGACGACGAACGTGGACAGGTGGCCCTCGGCCAGGTGCTCTTGATCGTCCTCCTGCTCGGCTTGTTGGTGCAAGGCCGTCGGCGACGAACGCGGTGGGAAGAGGAACGAGAGGCCCTCGCCATGGCGCTGGTGGAACGTCGACGAACGGCACCACCGATGTCCTCGACACCGCCCCCACCGCAGGGCATCCCGAGCCTGCAGCAGCGACCGCCAAACCCCTGAAGCTGCGACGCGTCCGCCACCGCCTGAAGGTGAACACCACGCCGAGGTGCGGATAGCGGGAGTCGAACCCACGACATAAGGTTGGAAACCTCAGATGATAACCACTTCACCATATCCGCTGGCGTGTTGACTCGGCGTGTGGCCATCCTGTCTTGAGGTCATCGGCCGGCCAGACGACATGGCGAAGTCCTTAGGAACCGGGCATTCGACCAACCCATGATGCTGGCGAAGATGCGCACCGCATTGCTGCTCATGGTGCTCATGATGCTGGCTCCAATGTCGGGCTGCATCGGTGGCACCCCTGAGGAAGAGGTCATCGACGCCGATGCGACCCTGACCATCGATGGGCTCCCCGCCACCGAAGCCACCGTCCGCCTTGGCGAGTGGCATGACCTGCTGCTCATCGGCGAGGGACTCCGCCTTTCTGCTCCCGCCCACGACGTGTTCCTGTTCGTGAACGGGTCGATGGATTTGGACAGTTCCGTGCCGGTCGACGGTGACCGCTTGTCCTTCCGCTTGCTGACCACGCCCTACACTGAGGTGGTCGAACTGACGATCTACGATCAAAATGGCCGGAAGACCATGTTCTCCCTGCCCATCGAAAACGGGACACCAATCATCAACGGCCAGGAATGGTTCGAGAAGATGGATTACATCACCTGCGATCCGGTGATTGACGGACGTCCCTCCGCCGAATGCGGGGGCTACAACGATCGGTGGATGGGTGCGGCAAACCCCGCCTATGAGCGAGCTGCGGCCTATTTCCAAGGACACTTTGAGAGCCTCGGTTACCGCACCTACATGCTCCGCGTCACCGACCACCTCAACCCCACGCAACCTGAATCACTGAACGTCATCGCCTGGAAAGAGGGGCGCGACGACTCCTGCGTTCAGGGCATGGGCGGCCACATGGACATCATGCCCCCGGCCGGACCCCCCGGCGGCGGTACCCACGAAGGCGCGTACGACAACACCGCTGGCACGGTCACGATGATGCTCTACGCCAAGGTGCTGGCCGATTTGGAGGTGGAATGCGACACCTTCCTTGCGCTTTGGTCCTCCGAAGAAGAGGGGCTGCGCGGCTCCAACGCGTTCGCCAACAACGATTGCGGCTACTGCCTCCCCCAAGACAAGGAACTCCGGTTTTACATCAACATGGACATGATGGGCATCTCATGGCCGGCCATCAAGCCCACCGGTGAACCGTACCCCTACCACGCATGGTCTGGCCCCGACATCGACCCCGATGAGCAAGACGTTGCCATCACCAGCATCCTTGACCACGTGCATCGGAACGTCCTGAAGGCCCCGATGGACCTCCGCATCGACGGGACCTACGGCGCAGGGTGCGACCAGCATTGGGAAGACCACGCCGATCTTGTGATGGACGTCCACGAGGACACCTTCGGTCGATCCGACCACGTTACCTTCCGCGACCTTGGCGCACAGACCATCTTCCACCTTGGTGCATACGACGACGACTACGATGCGTACCACTCGCCCTCGGATACGTTGGAGAACATGATGGACGTGGTGGGTGGCCAAGACAAGCTGGAAGAAAGCATCGAGTTCGTGATGTGGGCCGCTTTGCTCGAATTCCTGTTTGCCGATCAAACTCCGGAAATCCGCAACGTCGGTTGATCACGACATGTTGCGGGTGGTTTTGCACCCCACGCCCCAGTCTGGGTTGAGCTGCATGGCCGCTCGCGTCGCATCGAGCACGGTGTCCTCTGGCGTCTGAGGAGGAGCGCGGCCTGGGGCTAAGGCGACGCACATCAGCATCCCGTCCACCTCCATCCAACTCAGGTGCACGACAGCGCCGTTGTGGACGTAGCGATCACCCTCCGCCACGATGTGACGTGGGTTCAGATGCATCCCCAAACCCAGCGCCTTCTGCACGGCTTCTTTCGTCACCCATGCACGGAGGGCTGACGCTGGCTTGCCCTGGAAGGAGGCACGCTCTTCGGCGGAGGCAAACATGTCCCATGCACCCTCGGCGATGGCTCGGTCAAGCGGTTCTGCATCGACCCCAATGCTCCATCCTGTATCGACCAAACCGACGACGGCTTGCCCAGCGCTGTGGCCAATGGACACACCCGGCAAGGGAGCTTGCCGCCAGAGGCCAGGCCGCCAGCGGAGGTAGGGGGCACGGTGCTCATCGCGCACCACGTCCAGTTCGTCCGTGCGGCCAAGCGAGGCGCGCTCCTTCCACCACGCTTCGACGGCGCTGGCCAGCAAAAGGCGCCCACCAAGATGCTCCCTTCGACGCTTGTCGGTTTTGAACGTCAGCCACTCGGTCGAGTCCACCAAAGGCGGTAACGGGTCATCGACCCCTGGAAGGCGCTCGGGGAGCGAGGAGAGGTGGACCATGTGCTCTGGGGCATCGAAGCCGGACCACTCCGGCACGACCCTTCGCATCTGCATCACCGGTCGATGGACACCGCGAGGTCCTCTGGAACCGGAGCCATGCCCTTCAAGCGCAGCCCTCGGAGGGCCAACACCGGGTCGTCCTCCTCACCGAAGATGACCACATCGTGCACGGTGATGCCACCGTCTTCCTTTCCAGTGCACAGCGAGCGCATGCGGAGGGATTCACCCTCATCGGGCACCCGAAGCACCGTGGACCATTCAATCCCGACCGGCAGGCTGCTGAGCCCTTCAGACTCCATCGCAACCAAGCCGGCGTTCTGGAAGCCGGCTTCGATGAGCATCGGCAAGGCCTCAAGCAGCACAGCCTCGCCTTCAGCCTCGATGGCGAACTGATCCTTCGCAGGCAGTTGGTGGCGCATCAGCGCCAATCCATCCACGCCGAGGTGTTCGTCTTGCTGCACACCTCGGAGCACGCCACCGTGGCTCTGGAAACGCGGACCGTGGAAGTATCGCAGGTAGATGAAGGACGGGTGATGCAGGAGATCGCCGGGCGCTGGGGCCAGACCCGTGTCGGGCATGTCCGCAAGTTCGTTGGCGAAAAAGGCACTCAGGTCCTCGGCTTGTTCGACAAGGCGCACAACGGCCGTGTGGTGTTCGCGTTCACCGAACACCTCGCCGCTCGATGACACAAGGTCGGACACGAGCCGACACTGGACGTCATGGGCCCCATCGCTTGCATCGCTCAGCGAGGCTTCAACACGCACCGTCATGCTCTCCCGCATGATCTTCACGGGCAAGCCAAAGGTCACGTCCCTGAATCCGGCCAAGGCCGTCCCGGGCTTGAGGAGGAGCGCGTTTTGCGCAAACATCTCGAGCGCCATCACTCCGGGGTGGTACGGCACGCCGTCGATGGCGTGATCCACAAGGAAGGGATGCATTTCAGTTGAAAGCGTAGTCTGCGTGATGATGCGGGCGTCCTCATCGAAGGCGACGACCTTGTCGATGAAGGGGAAGCGCTGAGGATCGGCGATCAGTCCCGCCATGCCCGGAGGCAGCTTGAGCGGCGCTTCGCGGAAGGCGCTGAAGGTGTCCATCGCACCGAGGCTGCCGCAACCGAGCACGCGGCGCTTTCCACCGGCCAGAGCCTCGTCCACAAACAGGTCCACGCCGACGTCGACCGGCAGCGTCTCGATGCCAGCAGCCTCAAACACCGCTTCAATGGAGCCTCGGGTCGCCATGCCGACATCGCGCCAACCGGTCCACCCGATGGCCACGGCGCGGCATGCACCGCTTGCCGTCAGGCGAGCCATTTCGGCATCCAGGACTGAATTGGCCGCGGCGTAATCCGTTTGACCACCGTTTCCGAAGCGCCCGGCGACCGAGGTGAAGCAGGCTGCAAAGGCTGGATGACGCACACCAGAAGCCTCCACGGCGCCCATCAGCGCGGACCATCCGTCGACCTTGACCCGCACCACGCGATCGAAGGCTTCGTGGGTCTTGTCGCCCACAAGTTTGCTCTCCTCGAGCCCGGCACCATGGACGACGCCGGTGATGGCGTGGCCAAGGTTCGCGCCAAGTTTGGTCAGCGCTTTCCCGTCCATGACGTCCACGGCATGGTATTGGGCCAGATTGCCCGTGGCCTGAATGCTGGCGAGGGTCTGTTGTACGTCACGTGAACGCATCATGCGGTCCCAAGCACGGTTCCACTCCACCATGGTGACCTTACCCGAAGAGGACGCCTCAATCATGCGCTCGCGGAGCGCCATCTTCTCAGATTCGAGGGTCGCATCGTCATGGTCGAGCCAAGCCTCGGTGACCTCCATCAGCGGGGTTCGACCCAGGAGATGGAAGGAAGCACCGGCATCCTTCGATGCAGCAGCCACGCCAATGACGGCGGCCGCCGTGACGCCAGATCCACCGCCAGAGACCAGCCACACGTCGGTTTCTTCCAGCGGAGTTCGCTCCTCAACCAAATCCTCGGCGAAACAGACCAGCGTCCAGCGCTCGCCAGCACGGTCGAGGCCAATTTCGACTTCGCCTCCAACGTTGAGCAAGTCGTCCACGAGGCGCTCTGCCGTGGCCTCGGCATCCATCAACATGTCCGGATGCACGTCATAGGCACGGCAGCGCAAGGCAGGCCGCTCATGGGCGTAGGATTTGGTCACGCCCGCAGCCGCGGCTTGAAGCGCGTTGAAGCGGTCCCCGCGGTTGCCGTGGCGCCCGTCCATGGCGCTCACCGAAGCCACGATGCCAGACTCGAGGGCTCCGAGTTTCGAATCGAGGGATTTCAAGAGTCCGAACCACGCTTGACCGGACAACACCACCTGCTGGCTTGGTCCGGATTCTTCAGACCACGCCATGCTGGCCAGCCGCAACGGAGCCAAGTGAATCATGCCCGCCAGTGGGCCTTCTCCGATGGCGTCCACAAAGGCGTCCATTTGCTCGGAGGAGGCTGGATCGACCCGGTGGACGATGCGTTCACCCTCCTCTTGGATGCGATGTGATTTCGCTCCGGGCTCGAGCCCAATGTGCACGACATCGAAGCCCTTCTCGGAAAGGACGTGGGCGACCGCGGCGGAAACGCCCCAATCGTCCTCCGTGACGAGAATACGGCCGGTGAGGCTCAGAGGAGCCTCTTGACCTGAGCAGGGTTCAACCTCGACCTGCCAGCGCCTGTTGCCAACCGCCACCATCGAGGAAGGAGCATCGACGGCTGATGGCGCCTCGGCGGGTGCCGTCGACGTTGGGGCAGTCGTGCTTGCTTCGCCCCCACCGGAGGAATACTTGGCGACGTAGGCCACGAAATGATTGAGCGTTGGGTGGTCGGACAGCAGGAAATCTTCGTCCACTGGGAGGTCGAAGATGGCGCGAACATCAGCCATGATCTCGGCCTGCTTGACCGTGTCAATGCCCAATTCGCCTTCGAGGTCCTGGTCGAGTTCGATGAAATCCTCTGGGTACCCGGTGTGCTTGACCACGACCTCGACCAAACGTGCTGCAATGCTCCCGTCGTCGCCGGATGGGGGTGCAGGAGTTGGGGCAGGGGCAGCCGCAGGAGCGGTTTCTGGCGCAGGTGCTGCAGCCGGCGCAGGGCCAGGTGCCGGCGCTGGAGGTGCAGACCCGCTTTCTCCGCCCGTCATCCGCTGGATGTAACCCACCATGTGGTTGAGCGTCGGGTGGTCTGAGAGCAGGAAGTCCTCGTCCACGGGCAGCGAGAAGCGCGCTCGGATGTCGGCCATGATCTCGGCCTGCTTGACCGTGTCAATGCCCAATTCGCCTTCGAGGTCCTGGTCCATTTCGATGAAGTCGGCCGGGTAGCCGGTGTGCTCCACCACGACCGCCACCACGGTGTCCACGAGGTCACCTGCATCGGCCGTGGGAACGGCAGCGGCTGGTGCTGGGGTTGGGGAAGGTGCCGAAGTCGCCGCAGGTGCAGCCTCGACCGTTGCCGCAGGAGCGGGCTCTGGAGCCGGAGCAGGACGGTCCACAGCCGCTTCGGCTGCTGGGGCCGGAGCGCCGCCTTGCATGCGCGTCAGGTACGCCAGCATGTGGTTGAGCGTCGGATGGTCGGAGAGCACGAAGTCCTCATCAACGGGCAGCGAGAACCGGTCCCGAAGCGCCGCCATGATTTCGGCTTGCTTGACCGTGTCAATGCCAAGTTCACCCTCGAGGTCCTGGTCCATTTCGATGAACTCTGCAGGGTAGCCTGTGTGTTCGACGACCACTTCAATCATGGCAGCAGCGACCTCTTCGTCGCTTGCGTTCATGGTAACCTGGGCTGTCGGGGCGGCGGTGGCTGCAGGCTCGGGGGCGGCTTGCGGTACAGGTTCAGGAGCAGGTGGGGCTTCCGGTTCCTCGACCACGCCTTCGAAGGGTGCGCTTGGACCCCATGCCTCGCCTTGCACCCCGCCATGGAGGTTGCTTTCCCCGTCGACATACGCGACCAAGGTGTTGTTCTTGATGCGCAGCACGACGTCGTTCGTGCCTGCAAGACGCCGGTTCCATGCCAGCACGGCCCGACCGTTCACGCGCTCACCCTCGACCGGCCAGCGTCGCACCAGCGAGAGGGCAATTTGTGAACCAAATCCAGCACCGAAGCGGATGCCGTACTCGATGCCGTCAACGTCTCCACCCTTGCTGAGGTTGAGGTTGCCCAGCTCTGGATCCACTTCTTTGTGGTTGGCAATGGGTGGGAAGCGGCGGTGATGGAGGCCATGAATCATGCTCGCATCTTCAATGCCGACGCCCATCGGATGCCCCGTGAAGCCCTTGGTGTTGGCAATCAGGATCTTGTCCGTGCTTTCGCCAAAGGTCGTTCTGAGCGCTTTGACCTCCGACTGAGCCGAACCACCGCGTGCGGGTGTGTAGGTTTCATGCGAGAAGAAGACCGTGTTCGGTGCCATCGTATGCCGATCAAGACCCCACGTGCGCTCCATCTGACCGACGAATCCATCGACGGTTTGCGCCACGTGTTCAACGTCGAGACGGGTCCCGTGGAAGGCGGAATTCGCCATTCGGGTCCCGAGCAATTCAGCATAGGGCTGAACGCCACGCTCCGCCGCTTCGGCGTTTCGCTCCACCACGAAGGCGGCGGCTCCCATGCCGAGGATCAAGCCGTTGCGTCGCCGGTCGAACGGCAGGGCTGCTTCTTCGATGACGTTGCTTGAGGATGCGGCCCCAGAGGCGGCAAAACCAGCTCCGATCCACGACCAGAGTTCTGGACTGGTCACGTTGTCTGAAGAGATGATGACCACGCGGTCCGCGCGGTCGTTGGCCAACCAATCCTCTGCGATGCTGAACGCCGCCGTTGCGGAGGCACAGGCGACGTTGATGGTGGAGTTGGGCCCTCGGATACCGGTATGCTGGGCGAACTGGGCATGGCCCATGTTGAGCACTTGGAAGAGGAAACGACGGTCGAAGCGACCGTCGGCATCTGCACCGTTGTTTCGTGCATGTCCGAACGAGGCCGTGGTGCCTGGGAAACATGAGGCAAACACCACACCGGTCCGCTCACGCTGGTGTTGTGGAACTTGCCAGCCACGGATGAGCCGAAGACCACCTTTGCCCACCTGCTCCTCGGGCGTGAGCGGGATGGCGGCGTCCCGCAAAGCGAGCAAGCCGGACGCCACGGCCAGTTGCGTGGTGATGTCCCATGCCAGCACGGCCTTCGGATCCACGCCGAATTCCTCAGCGAGATCGAAGGCGTGAGCCACACCGGCCAGTTGAGGGATGTCGCCGAAGGTTTCTGCGGGAGACATGTCCACTGAACCGTCACGGCCCTTGACGAGCCGCACGATGTTCCGATCGAGCAGCGCCTGCTTGTAGGCGTCCGACACTTCTTCGATGCAGGTCTCGCCTCGCACCAAGCGCTCAAACACGTCCTCATCGAAGACGCGTTCTCCGCCGGGGAGGCCGAGGGACACACCGGTGATCACGTAGGGGTTGGCTCTCCGGTCGGCCATCGCATCGTGCACGACGGTTGCACCCGTGACCGCCTCCACTGGGCGACGGGTTGCGGGCGCAGCGGGGCTCCAGCTCGACGGCGGAGCGCGGACCGCTCGGACCAATTCGGCCGGCGTCCGTGCGGACGCGATGTCCACTTCGCCGTCCAGCGGGGCCTCTGCCCGAAGGCGTTGCACGACGGAAGCCACCTTGGCATCGTCCAGACCGAGTCCTGTCCGTAGGTCCACGGCTCCGCGGCAGAAGCGGGCAGGGTAGCCGCACACCGCAGCAAGACGATCACCGACGTAGGCGGCAATGGCCTCAGCAGGGTCGGAAGGCGTCGCGGCGGGAGCAACGACGGCCTGCGCGGCGACGGGCGTACCGCCGCTGGAAGGCAACGGACGAGCGCGGGTGCGCAGGTCCTCGTGTTCCTGTGACGAGCGAGCGGGTTGCAAGGGCGACGAGGACCACGCTTCCAACGGTCCGGCGCGGAAGGCTTCGGTGAGCGCCGGGCTTGCGCCGTCAGGCATCGTGGCGACACGCCCGGCCAGAGCCAACATGCCCAATGCGGAAAGGAAGCTGGCGATGCCGCCTTGCTTCGGATGGTTGGTCATCACCGCAACGTGCGGCTTGCCTTCGAGGATTTGCGTGGCGAACACCGTCAGCGCTCGCTTTGGACCGACCTCGACGAAGGCACCCGCACCGGCAGCCGCCATGGTCTCGATTTGAGCGGTCCACTCGACCGATGAGGCCATTTGTGGTGCGAGCTTTTCCAGCACGGCCGCCTTGGCGTTGTCGCCTTCCATCGCGTAGAAGGTCCCGTCAACGTTGGCCGTGATGGGGATGGTGGGCCACTGGAGATCGAGTTCCTCGAGGAAGGCGCGGAGCGGTGCGTTCGCAGGTGCGACGATTTTGGAATGGAACGCGTGGGAGGTTTGCAGAACGGTGCACGGCATGCTTTCTGCTTCAAACGCGGCCATAGCGGCCTTCACCGGCTCGGTTTCGCCGGCGATGACGGTCATCTTCGGCGAGTTCTTGTTGGCGGAGATGACGTAACCGTCCGTGGCCTCAAGGATGCGCTCAACGTCAGCGAGCGGTGCGCTGACCGAAGCCATCAGGCCCTGATCGTCAATTTCAACCGAGCCCATTTCCGTTCCACGGGCAGCGGCCGCGCGAAGGGCGCTGTCCATGTCCATGATGCCGGCCGACATCAGGGCCGCGTATTCGCCAAGCGAATGGCCTGCGACCATGTCGGGTTTGAGGCCGTGATCGTTGAGGGCACGCTCGATGGCCAGATCGGCCGTCAACATGGCAGGTTGGGTGTATTCGGTCCGCTTGAGCTTCGCTTCAGCGTCCTGGATTTCTTCCTTGGACAAGTTGCTTCGCAGCACAAAGGAAGAGAGCGTCTCGCCGTCCAGCACATCAACCATGGTCTCGTCAGCCAAACGCCAGACGTCCTGAACCGCCGTGAAGCGCTGCCAGAGGTCGTGGGTCATCCCAACGTATTGGCTGCCTTGACCGGGGTACATGTGGGCGACTTTGGCTTGGGGGGGCATGGCGGGTTGGTCGGTGATCATCACGCCTTGGGCCGCAAGGAAGCCCCAACGGGCGGGATCGGACAGGGATGAAGCGGCGAGGCCCTTTCGCTTTTCGAATTCGGCCCACGACGTGGCCACGACCGCGAGCCGAACGGCCGCGTTCACGTCGAAACCTGTGGACCACGTCGGGAAGACGGCGGACAGCCGATGCCCCCGAGGGTCCTCGTCGAAGGTCGGACCGTCGACGCTGAGTGCCGCGAGGCGAGCCGCGACGGCTTCGACGCTGTCGCCAGAGAGCAGCAGG
>CEUM01096965.1_pt1 | contig 28198 bp, 15 predicted proteins | sample 356421 | NCBI WGS metagenome assembly CEUM01 (sample SAMEA2622716, study PRJEB7988) | marine metagenome | biome: marine biome (ENVO:00000447); feature: surface water layer (ENVO:00002042); material: "saline water (ENVO:00002010), including plankton (ENVO:xxxxxxxx)" | depth 5 m
ATCTCCTAAATTCAATTGTGAGGTCGAGTATCAATCTTCATTTACTGCTGTTTGGTTTTACATCTTTTTGGCAATTATTTTATTACTTATATATCCATCAATTCGACAAAAAGTACTGGCTTTACCCACTAATTTTTTAACTAAAAAATGAAGTTGAATAAAACCTCCTTGTTTCTTATTTTTGGAACAATCCTTGAACCTTTGACCTAATGTTTTTAACACGCAAAAAATTTTGGAAACGACTGATTATTTTAGCTCTTACCCTTCCGATACTACTGGCCTCAATTGGCATTGGACTTGTTTATTATAAGCAAGATGATATTGTTCAGGGTCTTTTGGAAACAGTCAACAAAGATTTCAATGGAAAGTTAGAAATAAAAGATTCCCATATATCTCCATTTACTAACTTCCCATATATCTCTATTGATTTGGAAGAAGTAAAAATCTTTGAGGATAAATCCGATTCTTCTGCCATCATTGCAGATTTAAATGAGGTCTTTTTGGGGTTTGACTTTTGGCAAACTGTTGGAGGACGTTTAGACATCAATGACATTAAACTAAAGGACGGATATATTCATTTGGTGCAACATCTTGATGGAAATTTTAATCTCTCAGTTGCGTTAAGTAGTGACAGTGAAGTCGCAATTGATAGTACGGCAGAATCGATGCATTTAGCCATCCATGAAATTGAAATTGAAAATGTAGATATTAATAAACTCAACGAAGAGAATCAAATGATGCTTGATGCATTTATACAGCAAGCAGATGCTAAATTCTCTACAAGCAATGAGCATACTGCAGTACATTTTGATTCTCGATTTGAATTGAATATCATTCAAGAAGGTGACACCTCATTTATTAAACATAAGCACTTTGATTTAGACACGGAGCTCGACTATAATACCGTGGAGGAAATACTTACACTAGAGCCCACTAAAATTCATTTAGAAAATGCTGAATTTGACATGAAAGGGTTTGTTAACTTCAAAGACGACATGTATGTTGACTTTACGTTTAACGGAAATAAGGATAACTATGATCTAGTTTTTGCGATGGCCCCTGAAGAGTTAATTCCTACGTTAAAACGGTACGAGAATAAGGGAAGGATTTTTTTTGAAACAAATGTAAAAGGAAAAACGGCGAATGGACAGATGCCTGCTATAAATGCCACGTTTGGTTGTGAAAATGGTTTTTTTAAGAATACAGTAAAAAACAAACAAGTTGATGACTTAAATTTTACTGGAAGTTTCACTAATGGCACTGCGAAAGACTTTTCTACAATGAAATTGATCTTAAACGACTTCACAGCAAAACCTGAAGAAGGTCAATTGGTAGCAAACTTAGAAATCACCAATTTTGATGATCCAGAAATTGAATTCCAAATTAATTCTTCCTTTGAATTGGATTTTTTAGCTGAATTTTTCAACCTGACTGATCTTAAAGACCTAGGAGGTGCAGTGGAATTGGAAATGAATTTCCATGATATTGTGAATATTGATGCGCCTGAACATGCCATTTCGAAATTAAACGAATCCTACAAATCGGTTCTTAAAGTAACCGATTTAACATTTAATTACGGAGAGGGTGTTCCCGTAGATGACCTCGATTTACTTGTGGATATGAATGGCCATAAAGCCGTGATTGAATATTTTGATTTGAAAATGGGAAATTCAGATGTAAATATGCAGGGTGAAATAAGTGACCTTCCTGCTATTCTTCATCATACTGATCAAGAAATTGAGACGAAACTTGACATAAAAAGCAACTTCATTGACCTGTTTGAACTTACAGGGTTAGACTCAAACGCTTTAAATGAAAAAATTAAGAACTTTCAATTAGGGCTCAATTTTAAGAGTTCAGCTTTGGCACTTACTGAATACAAAAACCTTCCTGTTGGCGAATTCTTTATTCAAAATCTTCATGCGAATCTTCAGAATTACCCTCATGAATTGCATGATTTTAATTTAGATATTCTCATTGATGAGGAAAATTTTCAGTTAATCAATTTCAAGGGAGAAATTGATAAAAGTGATTTTTTATTCTCAGGAAATTTAAAACATTATGACATTTGGTTTGCGGACACCCTTAGAGGTAATACTAAAATAGATTTTGACTTTGAAAGTAATCACCTACGATTGGAGGACTTATTGGCTTACAACGGAGAAAATTACGTTCCAGAGGAATATCAGCATGAGGAATTAAATAATTTAAAATTCCATGGGAATACACAGATTCATTTCCAGGATTCATTGGAATTTATTGATTTTAATCTCAATCACTTTAATGCTAAAATGAATCTTCATCCATTGGAATTTCAAGAATTTAGTACCAATATCCACTATGAAGACGATTATTTGAAGGTGAATAATTTTACAGGAAAATTAGGGCAATCAGATTTTAACACTTCTCTTCACTACTACTTAGGAAATAACGAGGTGCTTGATAATCAGAAGAACCATTTCTCATTTACATCTAGCTTTTTAGATGTTGATGAATTAACAAATTATAATTTACATTCCTCTTCCACTGCGGAGGAAGATAGTCACGATTCTGTTTTTAATATTTACGAGCTTCCGTTTACAAATATGACATTTGATGTAGATATCCATCACATGAATTATCATCATTATATGTTAGATGAACTCAATGCAAAAGCGCATACAACACCTAACCACTATTTATATATTGATACACTTTCTGTTGGTATCGCCGGCGGTAGAATTTCAACCAATGGTTATTTTAATGGTTCCAATCCGAATTCGATTTACTTCAGCCCCAGTATGTTTGTGGATAAAATAGATCTGGATAAATTGTTTTTCAAATTTGACAACTTCGGTCAAGATTATCTTCTCTCCGAAAATGTCCATGGGGAGTTTACGGGACACATTACAGGTAAAATACATATGCATACCGACTTGGTCCCAAAACTTGATGACTCAGAAATTCATGTTACTTCCCATATTGAAAATGGTCGCCTGGAAAATTTTGCTATGCTCGACTCTTTTGCGGATTATTTCAGAGGACAAAATATTGAAACGGTTCGTTTTGACACCTTAGACAACGTAATCGATTTTTTAAACGGAACCATTGCAATAGAAAAAATGACAGTTAATTCTACTCTAGGCTTTTTGGAGGTTTCGGGAAAGCAGGATACTGATTTTAATTTTGAATACAAAATCAGTGTTCCTTGGAAAATGGTTACGAAAGCAACAGCAAGTAAACTTTTCAAACGAAAACAAGAAAAACCACAGGATATAGAAAGTGAAATTCAATACGCGAAGAAAAACACAAAATACGTCACTGTAAAATTAGTAGGTGATTCAATAGATTATTCCGTTTCCTTAGCACGTAGAAAATAATAAGGCTGACAGGGAAGGATGGATTCCTTGCCCCAAACAGCCTTTATAAGCGATACGATCTCTAAACAAATTATAATGCACTTTCCTCTATCTCTGCCTCGGCCTCAACAGTGGTAGTGTCTACATCTACTAATTCAAACTTTTCCTTAAATTGTTCAACATGTTCTTCATGACCAAATAAATATTGAATAGCATCGTCGTTTGAACTAATGGGATGATATTTTCTTGGCGTATTATTATCCTCTAAAATCTGATTCAATAAGGTTATAATTTCTACATAATTATTGTTTTCATTACTCGAATTAAATAAATACGCGTTATCATTATGAATAAGTGTAATCGTATAAATTGAATCATCACCATAATCTACTCCTGTTAATGAATTAACAAACGTACTATCACTCTTCTGAAATAAATACTGCATAATCGAGTGCACTTGGTCGGCAGGAAGGTTTGTATCAATGTCCGCATAAAAATCTGTGAGGTGCAACATATTGTAAATATGTGCATCTTCACCGAAATATCGATCACCACTCTTTGCTTGAGCAATAACAGATGCAGGGTAAGGTGTTTCAACAATCCCTATTTCATTGAGCGCATTAGCCACATCTCTTGGATGATTTTTCAGAATTTTATACGAGTACTGGATGATTTGCCTTAACTCTTTAGAAGGAATTACCGAATCCAAATTACTAAACCATTGAACCTGTCCCATCTGGATGAAAGCGTTCACCGTTCTATCAATTCTTCGAACACTGTTATTTTTGTGTTTTCCTAGGTTCGTTAATATTTTTTGAGGAATATCAGACTCCTTACCAAGCTCACGATGTATTTGCATCGCTGGACTTAGCGCCATTTCGTATTTAACAGAATCGGCCAAATACTGTTCAACCTTTTTAATTTCTGCTTTCCCTTTAATTCGAATCAAAGCAGATAAAGCCTCGGCTTCACGAACTTCTTTTTTAAGCATGCTCGAAATAATATCCGATGATTTTTTATCTCCAAGTTTGAAAATACAAGACAAAATATTATCGGCAGGAGTTGAACCAGGTCTTTTTCCTTTTAAGGCATCAAAGTCTTTAGCAGGAATCATTTTCTTATTGTAAATGGACATGGCTAACTCCAACACTTTCGTTTTCATTTCTTTAGTTCCAGAAGAGGCGTAACCTCTAAGGCCCCGAAAAACATCTTTCTCAATTTTTTTATCGAGTTTATTCGTTTTAATTTGTTCAGCAATAACGTTTAATACATCCATGCTTCTACCTGTGGTACTCAGCCAATAAAAAAGCCTTCCCATATTTTTTGACTCACCACCTAAAAACTGTTCCTCAAAAATATCAGCATATCCATCCAGTCGCATAATCCCTGCAAGTTGTATGGCATGATACCCATTGTTAGGATCATTTATTAAACCGAGAATAGCACCTTGTAATTCCCACTCTTTTATGGAATAACCGGGAGGAGCATTATACTTTTTTTGCAATTCAATTAAAGCCTCCTTTACTTCTGAAGTTTCTCCATACGTAATTAAGTCAATTAATTCAGTAACAATTGTAGTATCTCCAAATTTGTACCGTTCAACAATAGGCTTGTCTTTAAGCGCATCTAACTCCATTTGTCTTTTTATACTGTCCTGTCGAAGTAATTCTCTGCGCAGTTCCGCAACTTTTTTAGGATCAGAAATTTTAGTCAAGTTATTCCCTATTTTCTCGTCCTCCACAACGGTTTCTTCAACCTTAGGAACCTCTTTTATCACTTTCTTCACTTGTTCTTCTTCCTTGTTTTCACCACACCCCATTAAAATTAGAAGAAACACTATTAATATGTTCGCACTATTTTTCATTTTGTTACATTTTAACAACTGACTTACGTATAGCAAGTTAGAAAGTTTCATCGGACTTTAATTCGGAAACGTTTTTAAAAAGGAATGTGTGCAAATACCCACAAATAAACCATATCCTGAACACAACCTAGAAATCACTTTAAACTCAACTAATCAATCCACCTCCAAGATTGAGGACAAAAAAAATCAATAGGATTTCAAAAAAGCGTTCCTATTGATTTCGTAAAAAAAAATGTTTTAGTCAATTATTTTATACTCATGCGACACCTCTACTAAGTCAAAAAACTCCTCTCCTGCCTCAAGTAGCTCATCGTCATCTTCCTCATAACACCAAATGATATGAATATTTTTTCCTTTCTCGGTGTAGGCTTCCATTAACTCAAGGATATCCAATAAAATTTTGCTGGAAGCAGTATTAAAGTACTCCAAAGTCATTTCAACTGTTAGTTCCTGATGATTAAATTCATCAAAATAGTTTCTAATCCATTCAAACGTTGAACTAAAATATACCTTCGGGTTTTCTGGACGCGAAATACCTGTGATTTGCATTAGCTTATTATCTGCATTTAAATTGACTGTTGGGTGCATTTCATCACCCTCTATGATTTTATTTTCCATAATTAATCAATTGTTATGTTTACCAGTAGTGTTATGAAGGATGTCTTTTTATCCCTTGTTTCTACATTAAATTGTATTGGCTGATTCGATTTCCGAGCCATTTCTAAAATACCCAAACCTGCCCCTCCAAGCTCACTTATAGTACCTCCTTTCAATTGAGACGAGTATTCTGCTTTCATGTCGTCAATATCAAGTTCATTCACCCATAAGATCTTTTCCAAGGTTATAAGTAAATCAGGATTCTTAATTAAATTCTGGCTTAAAAAATACAACCGCTCTTTTGTATGAAGTACCATGAAAACATCAGGTGGTTGATTCACATTGTATTTCACCAGATTATCGAGCATTTCAGTAGCTATTTTCAATACTTTCTTCCGTAACCCAGTAGGCAGCAAATCCTTTAACTTTTGATTTAATTCAAGAATTACGTTGGATGTATTTTTCCAATCAATTTCACCTCGCATTGAGACCAATTGATGCGCGTCTCTCGGCAGGAGAAAATTTCCAATATTTACTTTTTCATTGACCATAATTTTAAATTTAAATTTTAAACCCCATTACAATAATATCATCTACCTGTTCAGATTCACCTTTCCAATCTTCAAATTCCTGTTCAAGCGCTTTTTTCTGACTAATCATGCTTTGTGCACAAATATTTTTCATCGTTTTAACGAACTTCCCGCGCTTATATCTTTTAAAGCTTGGACCACCAAATTGATCGATGTAACCGTCACTAAATAAGTAAAGTTGATCGTTTTTTTGCAATTGTATTTCCTGTTTTGTAAAGTCTACCATTTTCGTATGTAACCCGATTGGCTGTGCATCTCCTTTAACGAGTTGAACCTCTTCATCCCTGATTAAGATCATCACTTGATTCGCCGCTGAAAACTGAAGAATTTTCTGATTCGCGTCAAAAAGACAAAAAGAAACATCCATTCCATTTTTTAACTGTTCGCCTGAATCTGATTCTGAATCAAGATCTTTATTTAGTGTATTAATCAGTAACTCCCTTAGTCTTGTTAGAATTAATTCTGGAGAGGAAATATTTTCCTCCACAATTACTTGATTCAGTAAAGCATTGGCAATCATTGTCATGAAAGCACCTGACACCCCATGCCCTGTGCAATCTCCTGCACACACATATAAATTCCCATCTTTGTCCTTGTGTGACCAATAAAAATCACCACTTATAATGTCTTTTGGTTTATAGATATAGAAGTAATCTTGAAAATTATCGGCATAAAAAGAATCTTCAGGCAAAAGCGCATTTTGAATCGTTTCCGCGTAGTAAATAGAGTCTGACATTTTCTTATTAAACTCAATGATTTTTTTCGTTGAGCTCAAAATATTCTCTCGCATGTCATTTAATGAGCGAGCCAATGTTCCTAATTCATCTTTTCGTTTAGAGGATATAAAATTGGTGTAATTTCCTGAGGATATTATTTTAGATTGTTCAACAAGACCTAGAATGGTTTTCACAATCGATTCTGCGAAAATAATTACGAGCACCAAAATGGAAATAGTGATGAATAAAATAATATACCGTAGGGTAATTAAGATTTCACTTAAATTTTCATCCACCTCACGTGTATATAATTCAATTAAAACGGTGCACGAAATTTGCTTTTCCTCGTCCACGATAGAATTTGAATAAATGGGTGTTTTTAAATAGAAAACAGAGTCATTTCTTTGATACTCTTCCTTATTTTCTATTCGGTCAAACTGTTGTGTATAATTATTAATTTCCAAAATGTTACTGGCGTAAACGTCCTCCAATGATTTCAACACCGCGATTCCCTTTACCTCTTTATCAGTTGATTGAACTTCTACAAACCTTGAAAGTCTTCCAAATAAATTCTCATTTAAAATCCCATCCTGTTCTGTTTGCTCTAACAGATAAGCCACTTTTTGCGCTTTATCAACCAATCTCTGATTAAAGGCTTGTGAAATTTTCGAACTTATAAACGAATCCAAAAACACGCCAAGAACAACAAAAGAGATGGAGATGAAAATGATAATTTTATACCTGATTCCCATTAAATATATTCTAGATAGTATTAATTACTTGCATTAAATCAATAATTGCATCTGCCTTTTCTTTTGTACAATGCCGGTGTTTTTTACCACCATGATCAGTGGTATGAATTTTTAAAATTGTTTGAAACTTCTTTCTTATTTTCTTGTCCAATTCCTCACCGTGTCTTTTTTTCACATACGGACTCATAATTTGATAACTGGAAAAACCAATATTAAGGTCATAACTTTGATTACATTGAATTTTGGCCAATGAAATCAAGGTTAACACATCTAGAATATCTGCTTTTATGATATTTGATAATTTTTCTTGAAAAACTAGTTCACTTTTATCATTGTAGGCTGCAGTAAGGTCAGATCTTAAATTTTTGTTCGTTGCTTTTAAATACTCAAGCAAAGGATCTAAATAAGTTAAAATTTTCTGAAATTTCGGAGTATTCTTTTCTTGATAACACTTGATCATTGAAGTATATATTAAGTTATTTTGAACTTCCAGTTTAGGACGTATAGTAAATGATAGTGAGATCATCACCGCACATAAAATCAAAACTATTTTTCTCATAATTCATCGTTTAATTTGGTGGGAATTAATATACTGCGCAAAAGAATCCAAGGTTTCAAATAATTAAATCGTCTGATGAACCTTGAGAATAATAGGCTAACATTTGTGCCAAGTCGCACCATCTTAATTAACCATTCTAAAAGAGTAAAAAATGTCTACACTTTCGTAAACCAGTCTTTTAACCCCTTTATAATTTGATGAAGCGATTTATTTGAGATCGTATATGGCGGAGTAGCATAGAGGTATTTTCCAATTGGACGAAGCCATAATCCTTGATCAATAGCATACTGTTTAAATCCTTTGAGGCAATTCGCATCTTTTGTTTCAATCACCACCATGCACCCTAAACATCGAATTTCTTGAATGTTTTGATGATAAAATTCAGAAAAAGCACCCTTAAAAACTTGTTCAATGTGGGATACCTTTTCCAAATAGTTTTCTCGTTCGAAAATCTCATAGCTTTTTAATCCAACAGCACATGCTAAAGGATTCCCCATAAATGTTGGTCCGTGCATTAGTGCCTCCTCGTAGGTGTCACCCAAAAAGGCATTAAAAACCGTTGAACTGGCCAAAGTAGCTGCATGTCCTACATATCCAGCAGTCAATGCTTTTCCCAAAATCATAATGTCAGGAGATATTTTAGCATGGTCACAGGCAAACAGTTTTCCTGTTCTTCCAAAACCAGTAGCAACCTCATCAGCTACAAAAAGCACGTTATACTTTGTACATAATAGACGAGCCTCCTTAAGGTATCTGGGACTGTATAATTTAAACCCACCCGCTCCTTGCATAAGGGGTTCTACGATAAAAGCTGCAATACTTTTGTGATGCGAATTTAAAATACGCTCAAGTTCTTCCACAGCACTTTGCAGTTGTTCTTCTGAAGGATTTACCCCCCCTTGTGGAATGGAGGTATGAAAACCTTTATGCAAAACATGGGCATAAGAACTTTGATAATCAGGGTCATCTCCCACTTCCATGCATTTGTATGTATCCCCATGATAAGAATTTTTTAACGCGATAAATTTCACCTTTTCAAAATTCCCTTTGTTGCTCCAAAACTGAACAGCCATTTTCAGGGCTACCTCTACAGCCACGGATCCACTGTCCGAAAAGAAGACATGATTCAAACCTTCTGGGGTAATTTCCACCAATTTTTCAGCAAATTGCTCGACGGGTTCGTGAGTAATCCCGCCCAGCATCACGTGGGCAAATTTTTCCAACTGAACATTCATCGCCTGATTCAACTCGTCATTGTTGTATCCATGTATTGCTGCCCACCATGACGAAACGCCATCAATTAAAACACGACCATCTTCTAATGTTAAGAATTCTCTTTCGGCACCTACTACTTTTAATCGAGGTTCATTCAACTGATGTTGAGAATATGGATACCAAACGTTACTCATTTGAAGGATTTCCTAACCGTGCAAATATCAGCATTTAGTTATGTAGAACCCAACAAAAATTAAAGAAGTCAGGATAAGTAAAATCAATACCTCTAAAAACACTCACATCAATTTTATTTATACATTGGTGTAAAATCATTTACTATGGGCTTATTCTCGTTTTTTAAAAAAGAAACTGAAATCGAAAAACTTCAAAAGAAATATAAAAAACTTTTGCAGGAATCATTTGACTTATCCAAAACTGATCGCGCTGCTTCTGATTTAAAACGGGGAGAAGCAGAAGCCATTGCAGATCAAATAGAACAATTAAAAAACAACCCGTCCTAAAGTTTGTTCACTATGAATCTATATTTCAATAAAGAAGACATAGAAAAACTAGACAAACGGTTTAAAGTAAATTTAATGAATTCCCTAAGCGGGTATAAATCTGCCAATCTGATTGGATCAATCAATTCCAAAGGCAATACAAACTTAGCGATTTTCTCATCGGTTATTCATTTAGGATCTGATCCTGCATTAATGGGGTTCATTCAACGTCCCACATCCGTGCCAAGAGACACATATAATAACATCCAAGAAAATGGATGTTTTACCATAAATCAAGTTCATAAAAACATTGTAGGAAAAGCCCACTACACTTCTGTTCGATTTGAGGAAGACGAATCGGAATTTCAAGCACTCCAATTACAGGAAGAGTATCTTCAAGATTTTATAGCCCCGTTTGTAAAAGAATCCTTTGTAAAAATTGGACTACAGTTTGAAGGAGAACATTTATTAAGTAATGGATGCCGTTTAATCATTGGGAAAATAATACACATTAACCTTGACAAAACCGTAATAAAAAAAGACGGTTCATTGCAATTAGAAGCCGTTGACACAATTGCTGTTTCTGGTTTAGATCAATATTATCTTGGGAATTTTCAGAAAAGATACCCCTATGCAAAAAGGCATGATATAAAACAACAACTAAAAATGCCCAAAAAAGAGCGACCCGATAATGTTGTTTATGATGAGGAAACTAAAAAATATGATGCCGCGCTAAAAAAATATGGTACAAGTGTAGGGGCCCCACTTATTGAATTTGAGGATTTGGGGAATTGGAAAAGAATGGGAAGCCAAAAGGTTAATCACCACTTAGAAACACGATATCTTAAAATAAAAGAACAGTACCAAGAAGTTTTAGAATTGTATACATGGAATCAAAGGGTATACAATTCAAAATTTAATTTTGAACCACTCACAGGCTCAATATATCATCTTTACCAAAAGGAAAACGGTGAAGAATTCCTTTCTCAAATTCCTCCTGAAGACTGGAAAAAAACACACGTTGGATCCTTTAAACTAGACCTGGATCGCGTTTTTATAAAAGTAGATGATTCAGAATTTGAATAACACGTTAACTTACTAAAAAAAGACAGAAACTTGCCACACCACCTTATACAGCCTTAATTACCTCAGAAACAATTTGTTGCAAAACTCGTTAAACAAAGTACAGCGAAAGTAATTTTTTGAAACTTTTCGCTAAAAATTGAATACTTAAACATCAATAATTATGGATAATTGTACTTGCAAAAATTGTAAATGCACTGTGTGTAACTGCAAAAATTGCACCGAAAATAACTGTAAATGTGATTCATGTAATTGTTTCAAATGTGATTCATGTAATAGTTAAAAATAGACTGTTAAATTCGTTTCTATTTTTTAATCCACAAACTATCTTTTAGTTATTGGAAAAATCACGTTTTTGCCTTTCTGATCACAAATTTTTACAAAATACGTTCCTGGCGACATATCCTTTATATCAACTGATACATTACTACCTGCTGAAAAATCTGACAAAATTGACTCACCCAAAATAGAAACAATCTCGTAGGTAAAACCTTCCGAAACTGAGTTTTGTATGCTCAAAACAGCATCCGCTGGATTCGGGAAAATTGTAATGTTACTTCCTGAAATATCATTTGATGATACCGGTAGTGCAGTAAAACAATCAGAAATAGCATAACAATTAGCTCCCTCACTTACCTTTACTTTATAGTTTCCTGGGGGAACAGTAACTGTTCTTGTTGTTAAACTATCAATAAGCTCATCGTTGTTATCACAATCATACCATTCATAAGAGGCAGCATTTTCATGCGCAACTGTAATTTCCATCCCATCCTGAGTAATTTCTGTATCGAACACCATTTGACAAATCACATCCTCGCAAGTCTCAACAGTAATTGACAAGGTATCCGATATATTTCCCATTTTAAACACAACCTCATAAACTCCATCTGTAAGTCCATCGGGATTAAAAATACCCTCTGTTCTGTTTGTTATTCCAGCTCCAAAATAACCGTTGGTAGTATCCGATAAGAGAACATGATTTTCTGCATCCTGATAGGAACAACTCCAAACTGCTGATAAATCATATTCACGCCATTCGTTGCACACAGTATTTATATCAGAAGTTGTAATTTCAATCTCTTGTGCAGGAGGAAGATACATTGTTGGCAAGCCTTGTGAGGACATAGCGCTTGTACCATTTACAATAGAGTAGGATAATCCGGTTCCAGCGTTAATATTTCCTTCAATTTTCTTTAACCCTTGTTTACTGTAATCCATAGTATACAAATTACCATCTGGTCCCAGCTCCATGGCGTATCCTCCAAATGAATCCCCATAACTAACACAAGAGTTTTGAATGATTGCTTGATCTCCTGAGCTTATGTCTAAAAATTCCATAGTTTTTCTAAATCCACCACTTACATATACACCTTTATTATCTGGTGTAAACACAATATCATACCCTCCAATAATTTTATCTGTTGGCGATATTCCCACTCTATTGCTTAACGTTCCTGTAGCATTGTCAAAATCATACAAATTAACCTGTTGATCCATATAAGGGTACGCAGCAGGATAGGTCTCTCCCAGTTGATGACTATCCCATGAAAAAGCTATTCCCCCACGAGCTTTCTCTAGGGTTAAAGATCTTCCAACAGATTGAGAAAGGTTTGAATTTTCCAAATCCAATCCTTGTGCTGTTATTAAATATAGGTTGTAATTCGCAGAACCGTACTCTTGTACTGCAACCCAAATATCAACACCATTGGCATGTTTAGTAGCCGCAATTCCTTCGGTTGTATTTTCAATTAAATTAGTTGGTCCTTTTAACAAAACGCCTTCTTTTGAAAAGGAAAAATGATTTAATCCGGGTGCTCCTCCTCCAATCACATCACCAACTGTAAAAATATGATACTCATCCGGATTCAATGGATGGCGCACGGTTATAATTCCTTGATTAGCACTTGTAACATTTCTCCCATTAATACCTCCTCCCGTTTCATCACCAGCTAGCAAGCCTTCATAAAGAATCTCGACGTCATCACCAACCCCTTTGTACAAATACTTTCCATTAGAATAAAACAATAAATTGCCATCATCATCGGATGCTGCGGTTCCGCCTTCATAATTTACTGTGATTTTTGTGCCCTTAGGATTAATTGGTGTTGTAGCGAGGGTTTCCATGTTCACAATCATTGCATCGGTCGCACTCCCTGCATACTTTGAAATATACCAGTTTCTGTGACTCGGCCATTCGTATGGTTTAGCTTCACCCAAACCACAAAAACTTGTGTCTGCTTGTTCACATTCTTGCACAGTAATTGACAAGGTATCCGATATATTTCCCATTTTAAACACAACCTCATAAACTCCATCTGTAAGTCCATATGGATTAAAAATCCCCCCTGTTCTGTTTGTTATTCCAGGTCCAAAGTAACCGTTGGTAGTATCAGCAATTAAACTATGCTTCTCTGCAGATTTAGCGGAACATTCCCAAATTGCATTTAAATCGTATTCTTGCCATTCACTACAAACAGTATCTAAAAGTGAAGTGATTTGTACTTTTTCTGACGGCTGTAAATAAATGTTTGAAATACTTCGATGTGGTTCCCCTGTAACAGAAAAAGAGGAAGTAGGCGTTTGTGTATTCACGTCCAAATCTATTCTTTGTAAACCACCATAATCCGATCCATAATATAATTTACCATCTGCTCCGATTTCCAAATTAGATAGCCTTGTTTGTAAACTTGTTTTTGTGAATGAAGATCTAATTTGAGATTCAACTCCTGAAGAAATATCAAAATAAACTAAATGTAAACCATTACCTGAAACAAAAATCCTGTTATTATCCGGTGAAAAAATCAAATCGTATCCTGCAAGAATTTGATTGTTGGGCGCAATCTCCATTTTATTGGATAACTCTCCCGTGGAATTGTTAAAGTCATACAACATCAAACCTCTTTCCGCCGTTGGCCAGCTTGCTCCATGAGTAATCGCCATTTTACTTCCATCCCATGAGAAAGCTAAACTCCCCCTCAGATAGTCTCCAGTTATTGAATATGCCTTTGCTTGGAACAGGTTTGATTTTTCAAAGTTTATACCATTGCTTGTTACCAAATAAGCATTAAACTCCCCCTGTGTGGACATAACCATCACCCATATATCAACCCCATTGCTATGTTTAGTGGCAGCAATTCCTTCAAAAGTATTATATGAGCCTAATCTTGTAGGACCATTTTTTAAACTTCCATCTTTATTCAATACAAAATGATTACACCCATATATTGGGGCTATTGCATCGTCTACTGTAAACACATGATAGTTATCTGGATCCAGAGGATGCCTTACGGTAATTACACCCTGAGCTGCACTTGAATGTCTCAACTGTACTTCATTCCCGGCTAATAATCCATCATAAATAACCTCTTGTGATTCTGCGTTAAATACCTGTCTTCCATTGGAATAAAATAAAATATTCCCCTCATCATCCGATGCAGCAGTTGTTCCCTCGTAAGCAGATGTTCTTTTTTCATCACGTCCACCTACTTTTGTAGAAACTCCTGTTAAACTGTTGTATATGTAACCATAACTATCCAATGAATAGGCTGGTGCTGCAAGAAACCAGTTTCTATTCCCAGGCCATTCATAAGCCATTCCTGTAGAATAACCGCAACTTACTGTATCTGCGGGACATTCTTCAAACTCAACCGTTACAGTATCTATTGAAACACATCCATATTCATTAGCCGCCTCAACAGAAAATTCTCCACTGGAATGTATTTTAGCACTTTGGTTCGTGGAACCATTCGACCAGCTATACCCACTAAATACATCCGTGAATAATGTTACCTCTTTTCCTGAACAAGGAAGCCCGCTTTGAGAAATTGTTACTACCGGTAGTTCATGTATAACAGTATTTGTTGATTTTGTTTTTGAACACGCATTGGAATCAACTACTGTAACAGAAATATAGTGTGCTGAGTCGAAGTATATCTGACTGGAAGTTTCACCCGTAGACCACAAATAAGACTCAAAATCATCCGATACTTCCAATTCACCAATTATCCCCTCACAAACAGAATCATTACCTAAAATTTGAAAATCCGGACGTGGATTCAATCGTATCACCATCGAATCGACACATGCAACTGTGTTGATGGTATCCGTGTAATACACCATAACATCTGTTATGGTGTCAATATCGGAATTCCCTTCTACTATTGTATTTGAATCAGTAGTTAAAATGGTCATCAAATTCTGATTATCCTGTAACCAGATTCCGTCAATACTTCCTTCCGTTAACATCGTATCCAACTGTAGAGAAGAATTTGAACACATTTCAATTAATGAATGTTTTATTTCAAATCCGCACGCTTGTTCTCCCTGACCAAAAACGGATGTGGCAAGTAACAAACCACAACAAATACTATTTATTTTAATTTTCATAATACTCTAAAAAAAGAACGAAAATAATGTATTTATTTTATATTTACGTGTTAAAATATTTACACATATGAAAAAAAAATTATTGATCTCGCTATCATTTATTCACTTCCTGAAATAAAAAATCAATGAGTGATTGCTTTCCTGTTCCTTGATCAAAACTTATTTCCCAAATGGCTAATCCTAAATTTCCATTCTCTTTAACTGCAGCTACCTTTTCACTTAAGGTTTTTATCCCATTATGAATAATCACTCCTTTTTTAGTTTGAATGGTATCGTTATCGTAGGCTTTTTTATGATCTATGAGGTAATCATTATATAGAACAGCTCTCGCCGTAGCTGAATTTCCTGGAGTATGATTTTTATCAAAACTAATACCATAGAAAGGAACTCCCATAGTGATTTTACTCGCGTTTTCTTCTCCCATTTTATTCAACCAATAAGCGTATCCATTATTAAATAAATTCATATCGGAATGATGTCCAATGGCACTCCAAACACCTGCTCCATCATACGACATAATAATTAATTCATCACTGTAGTTTATTAATTCTGAAGGATAATGTTTTCCATAATAATCTGTGGCGTATGCATCAAAAGATAACCAAAGGTTATTTTTTTGTGTTGCTGTGTAGAGTTCTTTGAAAAGCGCTGTAATATGTTTGTTCACAACTGTATCTACGTTATTTGGGTCTGGCCAATGTTCCCAATCAATATTAACCCCATCTAACTTATGAGTTTTACAATAATTTATAGTTTCTGAAACAAAGTTTTCTCGAGCAATAGGAGATGCTGACATCGGATGAAAAAATGTACTTTTTGTTGCTCCACCTATGGCTAATGTAACTTTTACATTTTTCTTATGACAGTGCTTTACAATAAAATCTATTCCATCTAATTCAGAAACATTTAAATTCCCTGATTCATCGGCCCAAGCAAAACATACAATAACTTCATCAAGCTTATCTAATGGGGCATGAAGAATAGAATATTTATGTTGATTCCAGGTTGTAAAAAATCCTTTTATCTTTAAAGGATCGCGATTAATTGAGTTTAGCTGGGCTCTTATAATAGATCCCCATAATAGGAATGATAATAAAATGAAATGTCTTAATGAGTGCATTTGACGAAGATACACTCTAATTCAAAAAAAGGCCATTTAAGCTCAATTAAATAAAATAGCACTTCTTACTTTCCTTGAAATTTTATCCACGAAAACAAAACACCCAATATATTAAACACTACAACAACGAGATGTAAAATGGTAAGATCTTTTTTTAATACAATACTATTCACTGTAAATTCATCCCTTATTTCTCGTTCTAAGAGGTGACAACTTTCCAATGAAAGTGCCTCCACTTTTGAAAAATCTTGAGCAGGAATTTGTGATTGGGTCACATTATTTGCCGTATACCAATCTGACGGGGTATAAAAATCATTCAACGCCAATTTGTAAGATGTTTTTTCTTGTTCAACTTCAATAAATTGACGAACGTATTGGTGGGTTTCCAAATTATTTTGTACACTTAAATTGAACGGTATTCTTCGCGCCCTATTTGTAACAATATCGATCTCCACATAATCATAATTAGAAAAATCAATGTCAAGATCCTCTAACGGAAACCATACCCCTGTAAATGCATGTCCTTTCCTGTTAGACTTCGTATAAATAAAAGAAAACGAACCTTTATCACGAATAATTAACTCACCTCGAGAGGCCTGTTCTGTGTAATCTTCTGCGAATGTTCCACAGCTTCGCTTGGGTTTTTCATTGTTTTGAGTAGATATGAGCAGGGGTAAAATAGAGTATTGAGCTACCCAGCGACTCACGATAATTACCAAAAATGAGGTCGTAGCAAGAACTACAAGAGCATTTTTAAATCCTGAGGTAAACTTTTTGGTATTCATAACGCAAAAACATTACGCAAGAAAAGTGATGAAGGTTTATGGTCTAGACTAAATTTAACGTGATTAATCCCCTAGAAATCCTAACTTATTTCATTAATGCCACGGTACCATTTTGTTGCTTTTGCTCAATCCCTCCTTGATCTGATACGTAATCATAAGTAACCTTATATACGTATACATCACATTCGGCCATTCGCCCTGAAACTGTTCCGTCCCACCCTTCACCAAGTATATTCGTTTGGTAGATTAAAACACCCCACCGATTATAAATTCGAAAATCAAAATTATCCACATGACCGTTCGTTACAGGCATAAATACCTGATTTAAACCGTTATCATCAGCTGGAGTAAATGCATTTGGTATGAATAACTTCCCTTCACAATATTCTTCTACTTCAGAGGAATAGTGTGCATTACAATGTTTATTGGATGCCCGAATGACATACGTTCCTGGCGCTTCAATTTCCACCTCCTCTGATCTACCAAAATCATCCCAAGATAAAATTACGTTTTCATCTTCTGACGACACTTTTAATATTGTTTTTTCAATATCAAAACAATAGGCCTTTTTCCCTACTAAATCGGTTATATCTGCATGAGGTGTATCAATTTTCGTAACATTGATTTCAAAGGTATCCTTACAATACTCACCCTCTACGAAACTTAAATAAGCTCCTGTTTCAGACACCTCCAATACATGATTAAATTCATCCTTATCCCAATAAATATTATATTTTTCAATAAAATCCGGCTCAAGGAGAATAGTTTGTCCCTCACAAACTATTTTTTCTTTTTCAAAGTATGGGTCTTCAATAATCTCTTTAAAGACATTGATTTCGTCTGTACCTAAACATCCTATAGAATCTCTTACTTCAACACTATATACTCCCTCTTCTTTAACTTCTAACGTTTGTTGAGTTTCTCCATTGTTCCAAATAAAATTTAACCCTTTATTCTTCGCATTTAATACTATCGTCTGATATTTACAAATAGTAGTATCATTACCAATATCTACGACAGGTAGTTGATTTACTTTGAGAAACATGTTTGAGGTATCCGCGCAACCAATATTATCACTTACAACTACCTCATATATACCTGAAGAGTTAATAGTTATATCTTGAGTGGATTCTCCCGTACTCCATTTATAATTCAATCCATCATTTTTCGCATTTAAAACAACAGTCTCTCCAATGCAAATTGCGGTGTCCTTTCCAAGATTAGCAATAGGCATTGGATTAACTGTCAGTAATAAAGAATCACTGCCCAAGCATCCAAACTCATCATTTACAACAACCCCATACGTTCCTGATTGAGTTGCAACAAGCACTTGTTCAGTATTCCCTGTGTTCCAAGTGTAATATAAGTCAGGGTTCTTTGCATCAAGTATAACCGATTCCCCATCGCAAATACTAGTGTCTGCACCAATATTCACAACAGGTAAATCTCTAAAAAACAGCTCTATTGAGTCAGATGATGAACATCCTATATTATCTGTAACTACAACCGTATATTCTCCATCCAAGGTAATATTTATTGTTTGTGAATGACCACCAGTATTCCACAAATAACTTGCTCCACTATTAGAAGCTGAAATCGTAATATCATCTCCTTTACAAAGCGTAGAGTCATTTCCTAAATTAACAATAGGTAATTCTTGTATTGTAATGTTAACAGTAGTATCTCCCTTACACCCTTCAGCATTCGTAACCTCTAAGGAATAATTTCCTGATTCCTTAACGTTAATAAAGGATTGAGTGGAGTTATTACTCCATAAGTAAGTTCCTGCTAGAGATGTTTTTAAAGTAATGGAATCACCTGCACAAATTGTATTATTACCACCCAGATCAACTTCAGGCCTATCATGAACAATCACTAAAATTGAATCTCCTCCAATTGCATTATGAATTACCGGTGCAAATGAGATATCGTCAATTGCAAAATCATTACCTCCACTCGCTGTATTTTGATTATCTAAACAAATTTCTACAGAAGTATTTAGCCCTGAGTTCCATTGAGCGGCATATTGATCCCATTGACATGCAGTTGTTGTTGCTGTTAATTGACTTCCCATTAGGGCACCATTAATTTTGAATTCTAAAATGGCTGGATTGGAGGGATGTACAGAAGTAATCCAACCTGAAAATTCATAATCAGTTTCAGGATCAACATTTACTGTTTGACACCAAACACTTACCCCAGCTTGAGTTGCGGCATTAACTACCATCATATTGCCCGCTCCTGAAGTATGGTCTCCACATGTTCTAAAACCGCTATGTGTCGCCTTTGGATTAGAATTCACACAGTATCTTCCCTCATTTAAAACACTTAATGCACACCCATCTGAATATCCGCTTGTAAAACCAGTTCCTCCTTGCTCGAAGTCTCCATTTACAATAATATTATCACCTGTTGTGGAACCACTAGGGGTTCCAACAAAATAATAAGTGTTGTTAATTGGTGATACTTCAATTGTTGAATTATCAATAGCTGTAAAATCTCCATTGCCTCCCCAAACTTGATCCGATACATTTTTAGCTTGAATTTCTATTGAATCGCCTTTACATAAGTAAACAGTGTCTTCATCAAAATGGTCTATTACACAAATTTCAACATTAACCTCCTTTGAATCTGAAGATTTGCACCCTTTATCGTTTGATATCTCTACCGTATAAATACCTGTTGTTGTAACATCAATAGATTGAATGTTTTCTCCAGTGCTCCAGGAATAACTAGCGGCACTTGGAGCATTTAATGTTACCGATTCCTTTTCACAAATAGTTGTATCATTTCCTAAGTCAAAAACTATTGTATCTTTCACCAAGTATAAAATTTGCGCTCTTTCACTCTCACATCCATCAATCGTTTGTGACACCCAAAATTCAGTAACCCCAAATTGATTGTTATCAACTGAAGGAACAGTTGCTGTACCATCTGAACTTATTTCTGAAGAATACCATTTTAAACTCTGACCCGTTACATAATCTGAAAGCAGTGTACTTGAATTTGATGGACAAACTCTAATTGTATCTAGCACTTTATAAAACTCAAAATTTAACCCTCCGCCATTGTCTCCATAATTAGAATCACTCCAAGTAAATCTTTCCCCTTCTCCAGTTGCTACTCTTTCAAAGTAATAGGTATGTTCCGTATTGTAACCATCAGGCGAAGGTCGATTTGCATTAGCTCCATTGATTTGCCAAAAAATTCCAGCAACTGGCGTAATATTTGCGCTTGCATTTTTCTCTTTATACCTATAAGCTGCATCCATAACATTTTTTGTAGGATCACTTGACCATACACTCCATGTTCCTGAAACTTTAATTTTATATTTCTCTCCTACTTCTAATCCATTTACTGTTTCATTTAATTCTTTTGAAGAATCAAAATAAAAATTATAGAATGGTGTACCATCAATTCCATTTACCACTGGCTTGTCTACGTCACAAACTTCGCAAACAATTGATTGCGTATTTTCATCTGCACTTGATCCTATGGCCTGACCGCCAGCTGCTGATACAGGAACTCCATTCGCATCAACATTTCCGGCTAAAACATCATTATTTATATCAGATAATTTAAACCCTGCATCCCCTTCAACAGCATCTGCACAACCATCATCATCAGAATCTAGATCTAAATAATCTTCAATCCCATCTCCATCGGTATCACAATGTGTAGCGAAATCTGCTCCGAAGGTGAAGTTCACGTAGTTTTCATTGGCTAAATAATCGAATGAAATTTGATTGAAAACGCCATTCATTCGTAATACAACATAGCCTTCTTTACCAGTTATTTTTGTAGGAGAATTAATTGTAACTGGTCCTGATTGAAATAAGACTTCAACTGCATTTGAAAATTCAATTGGTACTGTTGGACCTCCTCCAATTGAGGAAAACATCAGTGTTGGATTTAATACGGGTTGATCGAAAGTTATTACATTGTTAGAAGTAAACCTGTTTTTAATCACTGTTGTATTCGGTATATTATAATGCGAAGGAAACTTGTTATAAGCGAATATTGTTGGAGTAGTTTCAATATTAATTGATGAGGTATAGGTATATCCTACTCCATTTATTACTCCGATTGCAGTTTTACCATTTACTGAAGGCACTCCCGACCATTGGAAATTGCTTGTCATACACTCATCTATATCCAGTATCCCATCATTATCATCATCTAAATCATAATCATCACACACGCCATCACCGTCATTATCATCACAATCACACACTGGGGCTTTTTGCAAATCATTAACACTCGTTCCTACTGTTTGTCCATTTCCTGCTAAAACGGGAACTCCATTTGTACCTACAACACCACTCAACACTTCACCTGATAAATCTGTACTTTCAAAACCTGCTCCGCCTTCTAATGCATCCTGGCAACCATCTCCATCACTATCTGTATCCAAACTATTTTTTATCCCATCTCCATCTGTATCTATGGTACACATAACAATTCCATGGCCTTCGCCTGCAATGTTGGTTGGGCCGTCTACTTTTTGAGATAATACAACTTCGTTCTCCCCTGTTGTATTCCAAACAATATTTAACGGCTGTGGATCACCGCTTAAGATCTTCATAGGTTCCAATTCTCTCCCTGAACTTCTTTTTCCCTCAAATGTTATTTCTCCTTTTGAATCAATTTTTAATCTCACAACCGGTTTTTCTGTATCCCCATTAATTACCCATACCTGATCATTTCCTCCTTGGCCAAACCCTGTGTTATCGGAATCAAAAACCAATAAGGATTCTCCCGCTAAACCATTACCAAAACATTGTATCTGGTTTGGAACAACATCAATACCATTTACTTTAAGGTTGAACGAATTATCCAACTTAAAAATATCAAACTGAAACCCTCCATCGGCACTAGGTGCTAAGAACGTGGTAGTTTTTCCATTACTTGTTTGAAACGCCTTACTCACGTAAGTATTTGGACATTCTATCTCATCTAAAATACCATCGTTATCATCGTCCAAATCTACACCATCACACACGCCATCGTTATCTGAATCCGAATCGCATTGAGCTTGTACCGATGAAAAAAAGCCAAACAATACTATTAAGAGTAGAGGAGCGATTTTGTAAATACTATGGAACGTGTTACTTTTCAATTTTGAGTACCTTCTTAACTGCAACGTTCAAATCCTTGAGAAGATTCTAAACATTCAAATACAGGGCGAGGTAAAATATGTAAGTTGCTTTGTTTTAACAAAACCTTTTTATATATTTTATAGTTTTTAAAAACTAAATTACTAGTTTAAAAAACTGATAATTAATATTTTAATTAAATTAAAAACAGCTTTTATATTTAAACGATTTCATTTAAATCACTTAAATAAACATCCGAATTACGCGAATAATCAACATCATTAATCGGGAATTGTTCGCTCCGAATCTTTTCAAAAGAATGACTACTTAATAACTTGTAAACAAACAGCTTATAGGTTTGCTTATTACTCAACCGAGCAATATAATGACGAATATCTCTCGCTGTCTCTTTAAAGAGGTCGTTCAGAAGTGCCAGTAAAGCTTTTTGATCGGGATCTAACTCAAGTTCATTTCTCCTTACTTTACGATTAAAAGCCTCCAAAGCATTATCAAAGGTATCAATCTTACCCTGAAGGTAATTCTGAACCAAGAACAATAAATCTCCTTCCATATAATGTTTGGAATATTTCTTCTTTTTTGACAAACTAAAAAATTCTGTAAGAAGAGGACCTGCTTCTTTGTAATTTTCTGCTGTAATTTGAAGTTCTATTAAGCTTAAATAAATCCTTCCAACGATTAAAGGATTTGTAATATAACCTTTAGACATAATCTCCTTAAAGGAAATAATTAATTGGTTTAATCGATGACCATCAGATTCCCATGATTGAATAAAACAATGATTGGTAAAATAAATATCATAGTATTTCTCGGCAAAAACACTATCATTTCCTCCATCCATTATTGATTTAAAATGACGCTCCATAAAAACTAAATAAGCAGACAACTCCTTCACTCTTGCCTGAGATCGAAGTAATGTAAAGGTGTTGCTTAACACCATTAAACGCAATAAATGATCGGATTCAAATACTGGCGATAGCATTAAATGTTTCAACTGTTTTTTTCGAATAGAATGGTGACTTCCAAGATCATTAAGCACAACAGATTCAATGGACTTAATCTCAAAAGAAATATGCTTCGCAGTATCCGAATTCAAATCTAAAGCTTCTAATGTTTTCGTGACTTGTTGTACTCTATTTTGATACTCTTGATCTCTTTTCTTAAAAAAATAATCATAATACAATGTTGTCACCATCCGATACATTTCCTCCAACCTCACTATTTTCGATTCTTTCTCACAAACCGCATTCAATTCAGCTTGAATGGTTTCATTAGACGCTTCGTTTAACTCTCCATTTAAGAGATGAATGTTCCAATATTCCTTATAAACTGATTTTAATACTGCAAACTCCTCTTTTTTATGCGCCTTCAGAATAAGTTTTTTACACAAACTTTTAGCTTCCGAAAAAAGACCTTTATCCATAAGGATCTTCACACTCGATAATTCACCTCGAAAACCAAATTCAATATTTTTAGTGCTGTAATGACTTTGTAAATGCTTTAATACAACCTCATACAACAAACTTAAATTTGATTGTGTTAACTTTTTAGTTTGTTTGACGGTCTTATTTATTTCATCAAACGAATACGTCTTTTGCTTATTTAGTAATTCAAAATACGTCTTCAATAAACTAGTTGACTTATTTCCATTTAAACGAATTTTTACAAAACGTTTTTCTCCTTGTGAGAGACTATGAATTAAATCATGTAGCTTTTTCATGAATACTTATTTAATCACCTTTAAAAGAGTATTTGATGGGGTGGGTAATTTAATAAAATACACGCCTTGTTCAAGTTTTGTTGTATTAATTGAGCAAAACTTTTGACCTGCAGTGTTTTGATGTGTCAATACTAATTGCCCTTTAGTATTGAATACCTCGATAACATTATTTTTATATGGAGAATCTATTTGGATATGCATTACATCCCCAATCGGATTGGGAAACACCATGCTCTTTTCAAAGGAAACCTCACGTGTTGAATTCGTTCCAGCAATGACTTCAACCTCAACAAATGCTTCCTCATACGCATTGGAATCCTCTTCATAAAAACGAATCGTATAAATACCCTCTGCACTGAATTTTAAATGATTAAAGTCAAACCACTTTACGCCTGTCATACTTAAAATTCCATATAATTCTCCCGGTCCAGAAATTTGATCAACATAAATTGTTCCCGAATAACTAGAATCTAACGATCCCGTTAATGAGTTTATTACGCCAACTCTAATTGGAAGGACCGCATCAACAGGGATAACATTACTTGCTTGCGGTTTGGCAAAAAGTTGATTTCCTCCACCGTTAACACAGTCACCGTTTGGTGATTCCTCACAAAAATTCGCTTCTGGAGGAACTTCAAAAACCAAGTTACCAACGAAGGAACCTGGGTGTCCGCTCACATTTATTGAAACATGATAAGTCCCTATTTCTGAAAATGATATATCTTTTAAGTAAGCATAATATCCATTTGACGTCCCTGGAACTCCTTTTATATCTCCAGGCCCCGAAACCTTACTCAAGGAAAAATTATACGATCCTAATGTGTCAATAATACCAGTTTGAGGATCTCCAAAGGCAAACCAAAAAGGCATTGATCTTCCAGGAGGAGCATACATAATTGTATCACTATCAAATGATGTAAATAATTTAGTCACAGAGGATTCACCACAAACAACTTTTTCAAAATCACAAGGATTAGGAATGGCTTGGGCATCAACTTTAAGCGTTGACAAGAGAAAAATAAACGGTAGAATTGTGTTAAGGGATTTCTTAAACATAGGCAGTTTTTACAATTGTACGAATAAATTCAATAAAAACTAAAAAACAGAAAAGGATAAAATTTAATTTTTAAAATCTAGCAAAAAATATTAAACATCACTATACGAGTTGCTTATGTATATTTTTTTTACTTTTTAAAAAAAACAAATTTAACAATTACCACCAGTAAACACATGTTTTACACTACCGTATTAATTGTACAAATCCATTTAATTGATAATTACCGCCAGATAAATCAGCATATTCTAAAATCCAATAATACGTTCCTGGAGCACATTCCTCACCCGTTTCCAAGTTTACTCCATCCCAATTTGGCAAAACATCTGATGAATTAAATACAGGCCGTCCCCATCGATTTACTACTTTAAAATTCATCTTTGTTGTATGTGAGGTTATAAATTCTATCGACTCATTAGGAGATTCTAAAGGAATAAATGTTTCATTTATTCCATCATCATCAGGAGTAAACACATTCGGCATACTTAACGACACTGGCTTACAAAATTCAAAAACCTCTATCGTATCACTACCCACACACTCAAACATATTGATTCTACTCACCGTGAATGATCCAGTATAATCCACTTCAATTTGATTTTGCTGCTCACCAGTGCTCCAAATAACATCCATCCCTTCCGCATTCAACAATTCAAGTGTCTTAACTTCTGAAGCTCCCTCACACAAAGGAAGAGAATCTCCCTGGATTATTTCTACCGAGGGAAGCGGTGATACAAAAACTTCAATTGTATCTCTACCAAAACATCCCTCATTATCAATCACTAACACATCATAAACATTAGCCTCGCCTACATCATAAGTTTCAGCCGTATCGGTAGATTGCCATATTTCTTGATGAACAAAACTTGCATTTAAAATCAATGATGAACCAACACATATCGTAGTATCTTCTCCCAAATCAACTGGAATTTGCTCACCCTCAACAATCCAAACAGAATCTGAATTAAAACAACCATTTGTGTCTGTTACATCAACCCAATATTGACCAACAGCATCTATTTCCTCTAACCGTTCAACATTTCCTGTATTCCATAAATACGCCGCATATACTTCTGGAACTTGCAAAATCAAAGGCTTAAATGCACAAAACCGTGCAGAATCACCAATTTCAACATGTGGTAAATCAAACACCTCCAAGTGAGCCGTATCTGATCCTAAACACCCGTTGTTATCAAACACACGAAGCACATACTCGTTTGTACTATGTACATTTGCAGAATAACTTGTGCTACTCGTGTTTGTCCACGCATAGAACACATAAACATCTTCCACTTCTAAGCCCACGGAATCACCCATACAAATCGATGTGTCTTGAATATTAATAACAGGAACAGGACTTTCAAACGTATCAATATCAAGTGTGTCATAATTCACACAACCATGAACATCCATAACAGTAATAGAATATTCATGCGCACCTGTACTCATTCGACTAAAAGTTTCCGTTCCATCATTCCATAGAATAGAAACTGCCGAAGGAGCATAGGCTGAAATTTCAAAATCATGCTCCCTACAAATTGTAGTGTCATTACCCAACTCAACAACAGGGGCAGTATGTTTCGACACATAAATCGTATCGTAATTAATACAACCATTGCTATCAGTCACCGATGCAAAATAATCCCCAGAGAGATTTACTGTTACACTCGAAGATGTCGCTCCATTATTCCACAACCAACTCGCTCCAGAATATATCGATAATGTAATACTATCCTCCTCACAAACAGCCGTATCAACGCCCAAATCAATTAGTGGTAATTCATACATTGATAATGACATTTCATCATTATTTTCACAACCGTTAGTATCCGTTACGGTCACGCTATAATCCCCTGCTTGAGTAAGCAATATCGTTTGCGTAGTTAAACCATTACTCCACTCCCATTGCTCTCCAACTACAGCATCTATTTCGAGCGTATCTCCAGAACATATAGAAGTATCCTCTCCAATATTAACGACCGGTAAGTCATATACCCCAATTGTAATGGTGTCATAATTCACACAACCATTTTCATCCTCTACACGCAAAGAATAATCATTAGCTAAAAACACCAAAATATTTCTACCTGTATCCAACGTATTCCACTCAAATTCATAATCCCCTTCAATACCTATAATTATAGAATTATTTGAACATATGGATGTGTCCGCGCCTAGATCTACTATTGGCAAGGCGTAAATGATTAAATTAACCGTATCATAATTTACACATCCATTCGCATCTGTTACCACTACGTCAAAATCACCCGCTGTATTCACAGATATTTGTTTGGAAACCTCTCCTGTATTCCAAGACCAATCCACACCAATTTCTGCATCAAAAGTTATGGTACTATCTGCACAAATCGACGTGTCATTACCTAAATTAACCAATGGCAAAGGATTTACCAATACATTCACGGTATCATAATTTATGCATCCATTCCCATCTGTTACCATCACATCATAATCCCCTTCTGCATCAACCGTTATTTGCTGAGAAGTTTCTCCTGTATTCCAAGACCAATTTACTCCAACAACAACATCTATAACCAAAGTACTATCTGCACAAATCGACGTATCATTACCTAAATTAACAACTGGTAAATCATTAATAATTATTGTTCCATTTGCTTCTTCCGATCCGCATCCATCTGGGGTGATTGTATAGTTAAATACTCCTGATTCCGTGGGGGTTCCACTGATTGTAATCGTGTTCCCTGAATAATCAGCCAATAAACCTGATGGAAGTCCTGAACTCGACAAAATTGTTGTTACCCCTGTGGTTGAATGCGTGATGTCCGT
>CEUM01037949.1_pt1 | contig 28100 bp, 22 predicted proteins | sample 356421 | NCBI WGS metagenome assembly CEUM01 (sample SAMEA2622716, study PRJEB7988) | marine metagenome | biome: marine biome (ENVO:00000447); feature: surface water layer (ENVO:00002042); material: "saline water (ENVO:00002010), including plankton (ENVO:xxxxxxxx)" | depth 5 m
TTTTTTATCAATTGCCTAACCTCCAGGCTAACATTGTAGACTCTTCAATTTCGCCTTTCAATTAGATTAGATCTAAAAAGCTCAAGTTTTTTTAGGGCCCCCCGACAGGTTCATCATGAAAATTAAATTGAGACCATCCTTTTTAAGTATCATAAGCTTGACTATATTTATCGGTGGATGTTCGACTCCTTCAAAAATTAAAAAGGGCGATAGTGGACAGTTTAGAGATGAGGTCACCTCTCTTGACTCAAAGTCAGCCCCTGAACTTCACTCTTCCTCTGCTCTTCTTCTTAAATACCAAGAAAGAATCCAAAAAACTGGTGAGAAAAGAGGCCGTGGCCCAGCTTCTGTCGAGTCAGCTGAAAGTTTTTTAGAGGAAGTTGAAGAAGATGATGAAGAAGCTGAGTTTAAGGCCCTTACAGAAGAAGCCCCTGAAAAAGCCGAAGATAAAAAAGAAGAGACACTCGCTGATATTGAAGGAGAAGCAACTGATGAAGAACTCCTGCAAGACCTTGAAAATGAAAACTCTGGCGAAAATAGTAAATTTGAAATTGATACACCAGATGATTTGAAAGATATGATTGTCTCTCAAGGCCCTTCTCCTTTTGAACTGAAGGAATTACCGCCAGAACTAAAAAAAGGAGCTACTGTAAAATCAATTTTAGAAAGCCAAATAAAAGATACGCGCGTAAAAAAGGATCCGCTATACAAATCAGTCTTTCCCCATAAAGTCCCAGAAATTAAAGATGGATCTCTTTTAAGTGCTGCCAAGAGGGCCACAGTAGAAACCCTCCGTTACCTTTTAGGAAAAGGGCTCAATATTAATTACAAGGATGCAAAAGGAAACTCGGCCCTTCACTACGCAGTTTATGGAAAAAGATACGAAAATATTAAATACCTCCTCAAGAAAGGAGCTGATCCTCTGGCCAAAAATAACCAGGGACTCAACCCTAAAGAGGCGGCTTCAAAAAAGGGAGAAAAAGGACTTGAGATTCTTTTCCCCTAACGGCCAGTAAAATTTGCGGCAACAAAGTCACCGAAAATATTGATAAATACATAAAGCTTTTTCTTCTTTTTATCCTCAATATTTTTATTTTGAAAGGTTACAACCCATTCCTTCTCAGCTCCAAACTCCTTAACCCCACTTTTTAAATGAGTCGCCCTTAACCAAGAAGTTCCAATTCTTTGCTCCCTCACAAGTCTTTTAATTTCCAAAGTGGCAATTTTAAGTGCTTTATTTGACCCAATCTTTTTTCTTGCATACTCAGGGTTCACGTGGGCCCCAACAGATTGGTTCATCACGAATAAAGTAAATATTACGATTAGTTTTTGAATCATCTCTTTCCTCCTTAACAAATCAATGACTTTCTTTTACTCGGTCAAAAGAATATCTCATTAAATCAAAAACTTAAAATTTGGGAAAACTAATTTTATTGAATTGATTCAAAAGACAAACTTAAGAAAGTAAAAGGTTCCTCCCACCAACATTTAAGAGCATCTTAAAAGCAAAATTGTTGACGCCCTTTTTTATGCAAAACATTACTATTTTGTATTATTATGATGAGGTGAGTTTTTAACAACTCAATTTTAATAACGAAAAGAAGGGTGGAGCCTATGGCTTTTTCTAAAGACTTTCTCATGGGGCAAAAAGAGAAACTTCTGAAGCACAAAATGAGAGTCATGAATACGATGAAAGAAAACTACCAAACTGAAGTCATTGCTCAGACAGAAGACACTATTGAAGATGGCGACCAAGCTCAGATATACACCAACCAGAATGTATCCTTTAGTTTGCAAAAGTCTTCTATTAAAACCCTTCATGATATTGAAATTGCCTTGGAAAAAATAGAAAAAGGCGGATATGGAATATGTGAGGAGACAGGCGAACCTATTGAAACAAAAAGACTTGAAAAACAGCCTTGGGTAAGGCTCTCTCTTGAAGCACAAGAAGAACTCGAAAGACAAGAAAAGAAATTCCTGAGGGCCGCCTAGGCCCTCCTAGTCTTTAATCCCATTTAAAAAAACGGGCCCCTCCGATAATAAAAATAAAAGTCATGATGAGAAGTGCGGTCATCTGGGTCGTCAACTCTCCAAGCCCCATTCCTTCATTTATAATGGCCCTTGCTGCCTCATTCATATGAGTTAGAGGAAATATTTTGGAAAGTTTGAGAATAAAAGGATGGGCTCCCTCAAGAGAGAACCAAACCCCTGATAGAAACATCATAGGCCAAGTAATGAGGTTTAAAAGCCCACCAGCAAACTCCTCACTTTGAACCCTCGCCGCAATAAAAAGGCCAAATGATGTTAAACATAGTCCGCCGAGGAAAAAAACGATTAATAGATCGAGGTAACTACCCTCTATTTTAAAATCGACCATTAAGGAACAGCCTAAAAGGACAATATTGAAAATGACCATCAAAATAACTAAACGTGCCAAGACTTGGGCCATCAAAAACTCATAGGCTTTTAAAGGCGTCGCCTTTAGCCTCCTTAAAACCCCATTTTTTCTATACCTTACAATGACATACCCCACTCCAAAGAGAGAACTAAACATCATATTCATTGATAAAATTCCGGGTATTAGCCAATCAACATAACGAATCTCCTCTCCTTGAACTTCCTGACGTAAAAAAGGTATTTTGGTATCTTTGAGGTCACTGAGAAGAATCTTCTCCAAAAAATAGCCTTTAGGAGAACTTTTATTAGTCCAATAAGAAAGCTCACCACCCTCATTTAATAGAAGAAGGTCGAATTTATGATGCTTAAGCTTTTTAACTGATTTTTCACCTTTTTCAGTTTCAACAAACTCCACATATTTCGTTTTAAAAAAAGAAATTTTTTTTACTCTTTCGCTTTTAAAATCCCCCATTAAACCAACCTTATAGAGCTTTTGATCTCCATTTGAGAAGGCAAAGGCAAAGCCCAAAACAACAAAGAAGGGAAAGGCCAAATTCCAGCCCATCGAAGAACGGTCTCTATAGAATTCTTTTTGCCTCGCAATCATCACGGCCCAAATTTTTTTCATTTTTTATCCCCTTAAATCGCTTCCGGTAATCTCAAGAAAAAGATCTTCCAGATTTTTTTGCCTTAGGTGAACGTTTTGCAGGTTAACTCCAGACTTCAAAAGATGAGAAAATGTTTCATTGGGGTCAGCCGTTAAAATTTCTAGCATATTACCCATTGGTCCCTCCACAAGATGGTTTTTCTCTCCCTGTAACTCGCTGGGACAATCCTTTTCTGGAAGTGAAATGACCATGGAATTAAAATGTTCTTTGAGAAGCTTTATAGGTGGCCCCTCCAGTAATATCTTCCCCTTGTCCATAATAGCAATTTCATCGCAAAGGGCGTAGGCTTCTTCCATATAGTGGGTCGTGAGAACAATTGTTTTGTTCCTCTTTTTAATTTGGTTTATGAGGTCCCAAAAATTTCTCCTCGCTTGAGGGTCTAACCCCGTGGTTGGTTCATCTAAAAATAAAACTTCCGGATCATTAACAAGAGCGAGTCCCAAAAGAAGTCTTTGGGCCTGACCGCCTGAAAGCTTCCGGTGGTCCCTTTGAAGGAGTTCTCCTAACGAGCATTCTTCTATAATTTGCTCTAAGGGAAGAGTTTTTTCGTAGAAACTAGAAAAAAGCTCCAAAACCTCCTTAACCTTTAAGTAATCTTGGAGGGAGGTTTTTTGGAATTGGATTCCAATTTCTTCTCGGTAATGGTCAGATAGAGGGCTTCCTTTATATAAAATAACACCAGACGTTGGCCCAGTTACTCCTTCCATGACTTCAACTGTCGTCGTCTTACCTGCCCCATTTGGGCCTAAAAGCCCGAAGCACAAACCCTTTTTGATTTTTAAACTAATTCCATCAACTGCTTTAACCTGGCCAAAATATTTTTTTAACGCTTTAACTTCTAAGATAGAATCTGAAGACACATTTCCTCCTTTCCAACAAAAAGATGCCTCAATATTAGACTTTTTCAAAGAAATGATCAAAAAAAGGAAGTCAAAAGCTTCCTCCCTTTTATAAAAGCAGTATTTTTTGATATTTTCATAAATAACAATACACCCGGAGTGAATTTATTATGGCAGATAAAGAAAAAGAGTTCCTTGCCAGATGCTCACTAATTTTTAAACAGTTTAATCACGACGTAAACCAAAGGCTAAAAAACTCCACATGGGACTTTGAGACAACATTCGAAGGGAAAAAGTACGGTATTGTATGCCTTCCTAAGACAAACACAACGGATTTTCTTCAATCTGGTGGACAGACCTTGGATCAATACCTTGATGAGGCAGATAAAAATGAAACCAGACTTGTCATTGTTTGCCGAAAAGGAACCCCTGAGGACTTTGAGTTTTCAAAGACCATGGGTTTTTGCCTCGTCGGCATTGACAAGCTAAATTCACTTTACTCAGATATCATGAATGCCTTAAACTAACCTTTCCAGTCAATAACTGGTTTAGGCTTAGACTCTACAATCCCTTCTATTTTTTCCATAATATCATCCGTTAATTTGGGAAGAAATTCTAAGGCCTCAATCGTTTCTGAAAGCTGACTGGCCTTGCTTGCTCCTAAAATAACAGTGCTAACAAAAGGACTTTTAAGACACCAGGCAACAGAAAGCTGAGTTAAACTACAACCTAATTCTTTTGCGATTACTTCCAATTGTTTTGCCTTTTTTACCTTATCTTGCCCCTTGGGAGATAAAATTTGATCCTTGATCCACTCAAAACCACTTAAGCTGGCCCGGCTCCCATCAGGAATGCCATTAGAGTACTTACCTGTGAGAATTCCACTCGCTAAAGGAGACCAGATCGTTGTTCCAAGGCCAACCTCTTCATAAAGTGGTAAAAAATCTTTTTCAACTTTTTCCCTGTGAAATAAATTGTACTGGGGTTGCTCCATGGTAGGAGGAGTCAGGTTGTATTCTCTGGCAACACCATAAGCTTTTTGAATTTCTGTTGCCGACCACTCTGAAGTTCCCCAATAGAGAACCTTTCCTTCTTGGATTAATTGGTCCATGGCCCTAACCGTTTCTTCAATCGGTGTATCCTGATCCGGCCTATGACAAAAGTAGAGGTCTAGGTAATCAACCTTGAGCCTTTTTAAAGCTTGATGGCATGCTTCTTTCACATGCTTTCTAGAAAGGCCTCTTTGAGTTGGTTTCGGACCTCCCCAAAAAACCTTACTTGAAACACAATAAGTGTCCCTCGCCCAGCCTAGCTTTTGAAGGGCATCGCCCATGATTACTTCTGATTCACCATCAGCATAAACTTCAGCGTTATCAAAAAAGTTAATTCCGGCATCATAGCTCATGGCCATCATTTCAACGGCACTTTCTGTTTGAACTTGGTTGGAAAAAGTAACCCAAGAGCCAAAAGAAAGGGAACTTACTTTTAAACCCGACTTCCCTAAATATCTATATTCCATTTACCCCTCCCCAAATATTTCTTTTTATAATAGCTTCTCTAATTTCAAGGCATATTGTCTAGGAATAGAAATCTTTAATTTAAAGGAAAATAAAAAAAACTAGATTTATTTCTAGGGAGTGTTGTAAGTTTTCATAACCCACGAATTTTATCAAAATTGTTGAATTCATAAACTCAAACCTCTATAGTAATTAAGGAATTATTTTTTGAGAAGGGAAAGTAAATGAAACTTTGGTCATTACTAATGATCCTTATCTTAAGCTTAAGCTGCAACTCTACTGACCCTAATATTAAAATGCAGAGAAAGGCCTTAATTGAAACAGTTAATGAAAGTTACACACCTTCATTAGGAACCGCATTATATTCAGAAGATATAGATCAATTAAAAAATGGTGTATCAGCTATTTTTAAATCTAATTGTGATAAAGATAAAAAATGCTGGATAAAAAAGGTTTCATTCCTTGATTTGGATAAAAAGCCAATGTATGAATACGATAACAAAAACTTTGATCCTACAAAAAAAAATATAACCTCCTCAAGTTCTAATCTCAAAGCTGAAGGTAAAGAATACGCCATACTTAAAATAGAATACGCTTTAGACTAGTATATAAAAATCTAGACTTTTTTTTTGAATTGAATAATAAATTTTTGTATTCTTTTTTTTCTTTAACCATCGACTTTCTCGGCTTTTCTCACAGAGCGGTAGGATCCATTTGCATACGCTAAAAGCTTAATATAGTCGGCTTTTTGGTTTAAAATAGTCCAAAAAATATTTGGGTTTGTATTAAATATATGGAGCGAAGTTAAAAGCTTTGATTTCTTATAGGTATTTGAAAAATCAATCCACCTATAACCAATTGCAAATGATTCATTTAAATTTGTAAACCTTTCTTCAATTAATTGAATATCAAAAAATTTTTAGATAACTTAAACAAGAAGTTAAAATCATTTCTCATTAAGATGTTTTCCCTTACATTATCTTACGTCTGATAATCCCTTTTTTTTAATAAAAGAATTGGAAGTAGTGTTAAGTCAAAAAGAAAGGCGCAAATAAGGATAAAGGAGGTCATAAAACCAAAGACTTTATTGGGGCCAAAAGAACCCAAAGTGAAAAGGCCAATTATAGAGGCTAAAGTAATTGTTGTAATATAAAGCGTGTGTCCTGTTTCCTTAATCGTTTCTTCGATCGCCTTCAAATGGTTTTCGAACTTTTTGGTTTTTCTATAATAATGGGACATGAAAAAGATGGTGTCATCCACGGAAATACCTAAGCTAATAGAGCCTATTAAAACGGCAGAAACATCAAGCCCTTTTCCAAAAAGACCCAAAGCCGCCACACCTAAGGTTAATGGAATGACATTTGGAACCATGGCAAAAAGACCTATTCTAAATGATTTAAAAAGGATCATCATTAAGAGGGTAAGGCAAGTTATAGTTAAAATAAGGGACATAAGAAACGTTTTTAATATATAAGAATCCAAGCCTTTCATAAAAAGGACCTTACCATTAAGACTCCCTTTTAAATTATAATATTTTAATAATTTCTCTATTTCTCTCACCCCTCTTTTAATTTCTTTGGAGCTGAAACCTTTCCAAAAGAGAGTGATTTTCATCTCACTAAAATCTCTTTTAGCATACCGGTATAGTTCTTTGCCTTCCATTTCATATAATTGATAAAAAAAGAGGGATTCCTTAATTTGCTCTTTATCAGGTGGAAGGGAGTTATATTTTTCGTCATTTTCAAAAAGAAGTTGTCTTGAATTTTTGATTATATCTAGAAGTGAAAAAACTTTTGTTACCCCTTTCAAATCTTCTAATTTTAAAGTTAAATCTTCAATTTTTTTTAAAAATTTAGGATTTCTAACATCTTCGTTTTGAATAAGAAGATGGATTGTTGAAGATCCACCAATGTTTTTTTCCAATTTTTGATTGGCCACTCTAAAAGGGGTTTTCTCTGGGAAATAATTTTCAAAATCCGAATTAACTTCATTTTGAAAAGCAAAGCCCCCCCCCAAAAGGATAAGAATGAAAGAACTCGATAAAAAAATTTTTTTCTTGTTTTTAATTAAATGAAGGAAAAGCTTGGCCTTAAAAGGAATAATGTTTTTTGGTTTAGATTTTTTTGAGAATTTAAGTAAAACAAAAGGAATAAAAAAATAAGTTAAAGGCCACGCCAATAAAACTCCTATGCCACATATTGTTCCCAAATTTGATATAGGCGCTATTTTAGATGTTGAAAGAGCAAAAAAACCTATGGCGGTAGTAAATGACGTTAAAAAAGTTGGGAAAATATTAATTTTAATAGCGCACAAAAGGGCCCAAAGACGACTTTTTTTCATCCTTGATTTGTAATAAGTGGTTAAGAGATGAATAGAATCAAGCAAACCTATGGCCATCAAAATAAGTGGGGCCATGGAAGTCACACTGTTCATAGTCATTTTTAAATGCCCCTGAATTCCTAAAAGGGCAAAAATTAAAAGAAATAAGTGGCCTAGCGGTATGAAAACGCCGAGGAAATTTCTAAATATAAAAAAAAGTAAAGTAATAAGGATAAAAAGGCCGAGAGGCATAATTAGTTTCATATCATCAACGGGAGCTTTTTTATAAGCTTCGGCCAAAACAGAATTTCCCGTCATAAAAAAACGTGTTTCTTTCGATAGAGTCGCTTTAAGAATTTCCTTTGTTTTTTTTAATGTCAGTTGGTAATCGGGAGGGTTAACCTTCTTTAAATATAAATAAATGATGGAGGTTTTAAAGTTTGAGCTTAAATAAAAGTCCCTGAAATTTTTAACAATATTTAGTTTCTTTTTACGTTCTTCCAAAAAGGCGCTGTCTAAAGACTTTAGGTCTGGAAAGAAATGATCAAAATGAATATGAGAGGATTTATAATTAGAATGATCTAGAGGTCTATGGGTGGAAAACAAAACGTTGGCCATTGACTCCGCTCTTAGAACAAGAGGGACATTTTCTAATTTTTTTGTAAGAAGATACAATTCTTTAGCATAACTTGGTGTAAAAAGACCTTTTTCATTTTCTAAAATAATAACTAAGAGGTCATCATTTCCATAATTTTCAATAAAGGAGTCATATTTATTTAAAAAGGGGTCTCCCTTTTTAAACCAGATACGATGAGAAATGTCTTTTTTTAATGAAAAAACCCCTAAACTGAAAATAAAAACGGTTAGGAGGGAAAAAGTAAATAAAATTTTATTTGATTTTATAAGAAAGGTAGGGAGTATTTTAAAGATATTGAAATTCTTCATCCATACTCCCCACTTTACCATTTAATCTTTTTACATTTTATTAGGGTTTAGGTCTGAAGAGTTCACTTTTCCATTAAGTACTCTATTAGAAATAACCATATGGGTTTCTAGTGTTTTTTTGTTTTTCCTTAGATACTCATTATTTTTCATTTCTAATCTATGAGGGCGGTATACCGTTTTACTACTTCCTGGAACTTTATATTTTTTGTATTCCTTTACGGCCATTGATTTAAGCTTTGTACTTCCTTTATAGTAAATAATTTCAATAGGAACAAACTTGTCTGTATCAATGTAGTAAACTTTTGATGTGTAGTAGCTTTTCCTTTTTGGAGTAAATTCCAGGATCGCCACTTTTCCACCCTGAGAAAACTTTCTAAATTTGTGTTTATAATTTGATAGGATATGACAAGTAAGATCTTCAACACTCGCTTCACTTCCTAAGAATTTAGAAGATTTACTAAAATTACTATTTTTCCAAGAAAAAGAAACACTTCTTTTTGATCCCGGAAATTTAATCATGTGAATATCTTCTTTACCGTTTCTAGTTTCAACATAAACTTTCGTTTTGTCATTTAAAGTAACCATGGCCTTTCCTTGACCTTTTCCACCGGCAGTTTCTTGTGTAATGGCCTTTCCTTTTACTATTTTAAAAGGATTATTATCATCGTGATAATATTTCAATTCTAAATCATAAGTTTCTGTTTTATAAACTAGGTTTTTTTTCTCTAACATTTCAGCGATCTGTTTTCCTGACTTATTTTTAAAGTCACTCATAGCCCCATAAAGACTTGAGGTTAATGTAAAACTTAATAGAGACACCTTCATTAAATTTTTTAATACCATGTAGACTTCCTTGTTGATTAGTAATTCCTATTTATTTTCCTTTTCCTACTGCTTCTCTTCCATTATGTTCACAAACTTCAATTATTGAATCATCAGATCCCCACCCAGTTTTTAAAAAACGATAATAACATCTTAAAGAGGTCGGTGAGAAAAAGTTTAAAAAAGCAAAAATTTTATTACCCATTAATAGTTTATTAAAAGTTCTGTTGGCAACAGCTATGGTTGTGTCTTCATTGTCGACAGCATGCCACCACCACTGTGGTGACAGGACAACGTCGCCTGGGGAAAGCGTAAATTTATATTTTGGAATATAAGGCCAAAGGGTATATCCCTCCTTTTCCAGTTCTTCGTCAGACTTCCAATAATCAAGTGCGCTATTTGAATAAAACATATCTTCTCTAACGTCTGGATAACACCCTATCGTATGGTGAGGGTGAACAAAGGTCCACTTTTTATGGCCATAAACATTAATAAAAAAGTTGATTCCTGAAGCACAATGGAGACCAGTTCTACCATTTTTACCAGTAATAAATAATTGAGTTGATTGAAGCTCTTGTCTTTTTGTAAGACAACAATACTCTTCAATCTTAGGGATATTAAGATCTTCTCTAAGTTCAGGATTATTATTGAAAATATTTTCTAAGAGAGTCCCCTGAAGAACACCTCCACTTTCAATGTTGTCAACTAGCTCACTTAAAGTCCTATTAACATAAATATAGCCTTCAGAATCTAGTCTGTCACTTTCACGCCTAACAGGGACGACTTCATCTTTATAGTTTTCCTTTAAAAACTGAGGTGACCATTTTTTTGTACAATCCCAATCTTTTGCAAAACCCTCAATAATAACTGGTGAATTTGTCTTAATGGCAATCTCTTTGAATTTTTCTGAATCAATTTCGCTTGCTTTAAAACGAGGTGGTGTAATATACCCTTTTGGTTTACCATGCTTTTTATAATCCTTAAGGATTTTGTTTTCAACTTTTTTCTGAGTTTTAATTAACAAATTTTTACCAAAATAATGCCTTGTTAAAAAGCAGGCCCACCATTGAAAAAGGTTCCATTTACTTGTTTTAGGATACGCCGTTGGCATTCCATTAAAAGATAATCTTTTAGGGTTCATTAAAATTAAAAAAAGATTCCAGGTATTTTTAATCAAGTCTTTTTTCATTTAACTTATAGCTCCGTTAAATTGTTATTTTTTCAGGAAAAACACTTTTTACTCTTTTTCTCTTTTTTAAAATAACCATAGGTCCATCTTTCACACCCATTGTGAAGGATAGAAAGGGTTTTGGGAAAGATCCTATACAAGACCAGTCAAATGACTTTAATAAGACACTTAAAAAAAGACTCATTTGCATCATAGAAAGATTTGAGCCTATACAAGTGTGTGGGCCTAAGCCAAAAGGCAAGAAAGCATCTTTTTCTATTTTTTTATTTTTATCAAAACGATCAGGTCTAAAATCAGCAGCATTTTTCCAATACTTTTCATTTCTGTGAATAAAGTAGGGCGAAAAAACAATCATTTGACCAGGCTTAATTTTGTGTCCACCTAAAATATTTTCTTTTATCGACTTTCTCGTTATAAGCCATACGGGCGGTGATAGTCTAAGAGACTCATTTATAATTTGCCTTAAGTAATCTAAGAGTTCTAATTCTTTAAAAGAAGGAAAAAGACCTTTAATCTCTCTATCTAAAAGTTTTTGAATTTTATCTTTTTCAGAGGTGTTTTTGGAGAGGTGAAAAAAAGTCCAAACAAGTGCATTTGAAGTCGTTTCATGACCAGCAATAATAAGGCTTAGTATTTGATCAAGAATTAAAGGAGTAATTTTATCTGGGTTCTTATCAAGTATTATTTGTAAGAGGTCTTCTCTTTTCTGTTTAGTTGACATTCTTTTTTCAATAATTTTTTTTAAAATATCTATAAAACCGTCCCTCGCTTTTTTAACTTTCAAATTAAGGGGAGTTGGGATTTTTGATGAAGAAAAAATAGGAATGGGAGGAGAGGCAACATACTCATTAAAAACTTTTGTTATCTTTCTTATTTCCAGAAGATGTTCTTTTAAGTCATCGCTTAAAATAATTTCACCTATAATTTTAAGTGTTAGGTTAAAGAACTCTTCAGAAAGGTTAAGAGCAACCTCTTTTTCTGCATATTTGTTCCAAATATCTAATGTTTGGGACATATTTCTAAAAATTATAGGAAGAAATTTACTAATATTATTTTTGGAAAAGAAAGGAGAAAAAGACTTTTTCTGATCCCTCCAATTTTTCCCCTCACTCGTTAGCATCCCCTGACCTAGTATGAATCTAAATCTGTCATAAAGAGGGTTTTCTTTATTATAATTAGTTCCCGTTTTATCCAGCACCTGTTTAACTAATTTTGGATTACCCACATAGGTAAAAGAGAGGAACCCTTTATAATGACAAAACTCGCCTTTTTTATCAATTTCCTCAAAAAAAGACAAAGGATCATTTATAGATGATCTTGTTTTCCAAAAGGGTCTTATTTTTACAAGGTTTATATTTTCCAATTCAAGCCCTTAATCGTTAATAATTAAAAGTGTACATAGAGAAGGACATACCGGCAGCGGCCATCCAGCCTGCTACAAGGTCTTTTCTTTTCAACGCATTTTCCTCAATTGCCATACTCATGGCTCCAGGAATTGAACCTGTCACAAGGTTTCCTGTTTCTGGAAAAATAAAATACAACGGAAGATTTAACTCTTCTTCCTTTGAAATATCACTCCAAACCTTTTTAGCGTGAGAATGAGGGAAAATTATATCAATATCTTTGAGGGGAACAGCTGAAGAATCTAAAATATCAATGAGGGCCTTTTTACCTGGGACCTCCATTTTTCTACCAAAAGAAGTAAATACCCCTTTCCCATTCATAGCAACACTTACACCATTCATATTTGTTTCTTGTTCATTAAAATTTTCGAGAGGGCATATACACAAATCAGCATGCTCAGGCATTCCCAAGAATTTATAATTCCAATCTTCACCTTCATTTGAGAGAAGAGTGGCTGTTGATCCTTCCCCTAATGTATATGATGGGAACTTCCATTCAAATTCTTCTGGAGACTTTACGTGAAAGGCATTCTGTCCCCACATTCCTTCATGAATCATGTATTCAGCAGTCACAACTAAGACTTTTCTATAATCTGGTGATTTTAATAAACTTTGAGAAATTTGAGTGGCCCTGGACCAACTATTACAGGCTTCTAAAATGTCAAAACATTCGGTTTTCTTCAAACCTAAAGCTTTTGCTAGTAGATAGCTTTCGTTTGGCTCTGCAACTTTCCTATCAACACTTGAATAAATCAGAAGATCAATTTCTTCCGGATGAGTATTGCTCTTTTCTAAAACCTCTAAAATGGCTTTTTCGGTATGCTTTTTAAACGTGTTTTCTCCGGGAGCCGCCCACCTTCTATTTTGGGCACCACAAAGACCAAGAAAAAACTTTACCTCCCGAAGAGATTTTTCTAAATCTCCCTTATAAGAGTTTTTACTTTTTTCTCTTATATAATCTAGGATATCATCATTAGAGATTTGCCGCTCAGGAAGTGACAAAGCCACAGCTTCGATTTTCATAACTTTCCTTTGATTGCTATTTAGAAAAGGGTCGGCAAAAAATAGTTTTAACTTTTTTTAATTGATAAAAATAAAAGATTAGAGGCAAAAAATTCTAGTAGGTTTTGATATCTATTCTTTTTTATATCCTCTTACGTGAACCATTCCAAAAAATAAGATTTGAAAGAAATGGTATCCCCTAAAAGGCTCCCTTCTTAGTTTTTTAACGAAAATAAAGTACTGAATTAGGTGAATAATAAAAAAAATGACAAGTAAAGAAGCAAGGTTTTCATTTAAAAAAGGAGAAAAATTAATTGAAAGATTGGTTAAAACAAAAGTAAAAGAAACTGCCCATAAGATTGACAGGAATATTTTTCCGATAATCACCATTTTTCCATTCCTTTTTTAAATTCTTCTTTTCAAAGATTAAAAATTTAATCTTACCGATAAATCTTAAAATTTTAAAGGGACTCCATTTTATGAAATATGAAATTAATAAGGTAATTATAGGTCATAGCAATACTTTTCATGACCCATCTTTAGCGGTTTGCTACAAAGATAAAATCTATGCTGAAGGACTTGAAAGGCTTTCCCAAAATAAGCGGTCTCTTTTTTCTGTAGGAGACCTCCATTCATTAAAAGGGCTAAAAAAAACTTTAAAAGAAAGAGGAATTCCTATTGAAAATCCAGTTGAACTTACCTTAAGAACTACCTGGAAACCTCCCTTCTATATAAGAGGCCTTGCCAAAATTTTTAACTCAATTTATAGAAGAGTTGCCTTTTTTAATAAAAAAAGACCTTTTTTATTTGATGATTGCCAGTCATTTACGGCCCTAGCAAGATATTCTCAAACTTGGTATTTAAAAGGTTTACCGGTCGTTCTTTTTCAATTAAGAAAGTTTTTATGGGGGGATTATCTTCATAAAGTTTCTCACAAAAAAACAACCCATCACCTTACCCATGCTGCCAATGCCGTTTATACATCCACCTTTAATCAATGTGCCGTCATGATACTCGATGGAGCAGGAGAAGAAATATCCTGTTCTTTTTATCATTTTAAAAATAATAACTTCAAACTCATTTATAAAAGCAGGGCAAGTTTGGGTTATCTTTATGCGGCAGTCACAGAATGCTGCGGTTTTTCCTGCCTGCATGGAGAAGAGTGGAAAGTTATGGGGCTCAGTGCTTATGGAAAATTCAATCAAGAAATTTATTATTTTTTTAAAGAAAAAATGAAAGTTAAGGGAATTAAACTTAGAACAAATTTTGGCCCTAGAGACAAAGCAAAACTCAATAAAATAGTAGGCGGATTTAGAAAACCGGCGGATAAGGACGTTTTGAAATCCGCTGATCTTGCTTATAACTTTCAAAAGGCCTTCTCAGATACTGTGATCGAATTGGCCAACCAATTACAAGTGAAAACTGGTGAAAAGAACCTAGCCTATGGAGGCGGTTGCGCACTTAATTCTTTAACAAATGGAAGAATCTTGGAAGAGGCTGGGTTTGATCAAATTCACATACCTTCTGCCCCAGGTGATGATGGAAACTCTTTGGGTGCCCTTTTATACCAAAAGTATCATATTAATAAAATGAAAAGGTCTTTAAAGTGGCCAGTTCTTGGTTCCTCGCCCTATTTAGGGTCCGAACCAGACATAGATTACCTTAAAAAAATTTTAGACTACAGAGGAGTTAATTTTCAAGAATTTGATAATAAAAACTTACTCACTAAAAAGGTGGCCACCCTTTTGGCCAATGGAAAAATTTTAGGATGGGTTCAGGGAAGGGCGGAATTTGGGCCAAGGGCCCTTGGAAACCGTTCCATACTGGCGGATCCTAGAAAGAAAGAAATGAAGGAAAAAATTAACTCACGAATTAAAGGAAGAGAGTTTTATAGGCCTATAGCCCCCTCGATTCTTCATGAATTTGGGCAAGATTATTTTAAAAATTATGTTAAAACCCCCTATATGGAAAAGGCCCTTTTCTTTAAAGAAAGTGTTAGGTCACTGGTACCAGCTGTTGTCCATAAAGATGGAAGTGGAAGGCTTCAATCTGTGCATAAAGAGTTAAATCCCCTTTACCACCAATTGATTTCAGATTTTTATCAAATAACAAAAGTACCTATTTTGGTAAACACGAGTCTTAACGTTATGGGACGGCCTATTATTCACTCTATAGAAGATGCCTTAACAACGTTTCTTACTACGGATTTAGACTACTTGGTTATTGATAATTTTCTTATTAAAAAGAATTAACTTTTTAAGGAATAAATAATGAAAGTTTTAGTTACTGGAGCGACTGGTTTTTTAGGACAGAGAACCTGTGAAATTTTAAAAAAAGACTTTAATCATTTAAGTGGCCTAGGAAGGAATGAAAAAAAAGGAAGGGAACTTTTAAATAAAGGCGTCCACTTTTTAAAAGCCGATTTAACTGATTATAAAAAAATGGAAAGTATTGTGAATGGCTTTGACCATATTGTTCATTGCGGTGGTTTATCTTCTCCTTGGGGAAAAAGAAAAGATTTTTTAGAGGTTAATTATAAAGCGTCTTCAAACCTCGCCCAATTGGCCCAAAAATACAAAATTAAAAAGTTTATTTTGATTTCTAGCCCTAGTGTTTACCATAGCTCAAAAGATTTATTGGATATCAAGGAAAGTGACCCCATTACCACTAGACCACTCAATGATTATATTGAATCAAAAATTAAAGCCGAAAAAAGTGTTTTAGAAAACTTTCCCAACGCCATTATTCTAAGGCCTAGGGCCATTATTGGCCCCGGAGATGAGGCCATTTTCCCAAGGTTAATAAGGGCCAATAATAAAGGACGATTGAGGACTATTGGAAAAGGTAACAACCTAACTGACCTTACTTATATAGATAACGCCGTTGAGGCCATTAGGTGTGCACTTTTCTCAAAAGACATTGCCAATGGACAGATTTTTAATATTTCAGATGGTAATCCACAAAAACTTTGGTATATTATTGATCACGTTTTCAATCAATTGGGTCTTAAAAGAGACCCTAAGCTCATATCTTACCACTTTGTTTATGCTTATTGCTTTTTAAGTGAAATTGTACACAAATTTTTTCTTAACAACAAAGAGCCAGTCCTAACGAGGTACACTTGTAATCTCTTTGCAAAATCCCAAACTTTAAATATTAAAAAGGCAAAAAAAATCCTAGGCTATCAACCAAAAGTCAACACAATGGAAGGGATAGAGAAGTTTATAAACTCTTATAAAAAAAGTTGAGTTTACTTTTTTTAATCAATTAAAAATTAAGTATAACAAAATTTTGATGACCCAAAATCCAAATCATAATCGTAACTTTCAAGTCCCCTAAAGATAAGGTATTCTAATTAAATGAAAAGAAAAAAACCTCCTTCAAAAAGAGTTTACCACTACGAAATAAATGAAGAGGGAGAGCTCCTTTTTGAAGGAAGGCCTCTTTTAGATGAGAAGACTATAAGCTTTTTTTTGCGCCATTTAAAACCTGTAGATGAAAATGACTCAGATGCTTTTCCCCTAATTGAAGGTAAAACTCTCCCTCAATATGTCGTCTACTGCCAGGGAGAAAAGAATTTCGTCACATGCCTTGATACACCTCTCGTTACCACTTCGTTGGATATTATAAAAAGTAAGGAAGGTAAAATTCTCTCAGTTACACTGATTTTTAGGGGAGGTATTAAAGAGATCCTCAACCCCAAAACACTTAGCATTGACACAAATAATATTCTTTATTTTATGGCGCTGAAGGGAAAAGTTAAGGGCAGGTTTTCAAGAAAATGCTATATTGAAATCACTAACTTTATCTTTGAAAAAGATGGCGTCTATATCCTTGAAATTAATGATAAAACCTATCCCATTAAGCCGGGAGTTTTATAGGGAAAAAAATCGCCTTATGGTAAAATAAAGAGTAAAAAAGATCCTGCACCATAAGAGAAGATATGAAAGACCCGGTCAAAAAAAGAACACTCTATACTATAAAACTCAGCTTAGGACTACTAACGCTTACAGTCGTACTCGCCCAATTTGACCAAACAGAGATGGATGGCCCTTCTGAAAACAGCAGGTCACTTGCTTCTGTCAATAAAAGTAAAAATCAAGGCCCAAAAACCCCTGGCCACTGGAAAAGGTTTAAAACAATGTCTAAAAAAGAGCTCAAAGAAAAACTGACGGATTTAGAATACAAAGTCACTCAAGAAGACGGAACTGAAAGACCTTTCTCAAATAAATATTGGGATAATAAAAAGGCAGGAGTTTACGTTGACGTTGTTTCTGGGGAACCCCTCTTTAGTTCTCTAGATAAATACGATAGCGGAACAGGTTGGCCTTCATTTAGTGCTCCTCTAGAAAAAGAAAACCTAAAGCTGAAAGAAGACAATAGCCTTTTTATGAAAAGGACAGAAGTCCGTTCAAAGCATGCCGACAGCCACCTTGGACACCTATTTAACGATGGCCCTCAACCAACAGGGCAGCGCTATTGCATCAACTCAGCATCTCTTCGCTTTATTCCAGTAGAAGACCTTGAAAAAGAAGGCCTTAAGGAATATCTAAGCCTTTTTAAAAAAGAGTAAGGAAGTATTCCTCATACAAAGTTTCATTCAAACGTTTATTCGCTTCAATTTCATTAAAAATCCCCGATAAAAGGATTTTTAAGTTTAAACAAATCCGAGATAATTTCCTTTACCAATTTTGTTATTCGTAAACATTTATCATTTTCTATACAATAAAGGTTTACTAAGTTTTATCAATGAAAAAATTAAAAAAAACAAATAATTAGCAAGATTTTACAATAAGTATTTCCTTTAATGATACTTAACTTTCCAATTTTTTTCTGTAGGTTTTTTTCTAATATAAAAATCTGAAACCCTTTTTCTGTTAAAATACTAGGTAAAAAAATATCCATAAACACACATCTTTACCAAGGAGACTTGAAGTTATGAAAGAATTACTTCTTAAATCAGGAGATCATGTAGCTATTTCCTTTTGGGTCATTTCCATGGCCATGGTAGCGGCGACAGCTTTCTTCTTTCTAGAAAGAGACAGAGTCTCAGAAAAGTGGAAAACTTCTCTGACCATTGCAGGCTTGATAACAGGTATAGCAGCTTGGCATTATTTTTATATGAGAGAAGCATGGATGCTTACTGGCGGACAATCCCCAACAGAAATTAGATATGTCGATTGGTTTATAACTGTCCCCCTTCAAATTGTAGAATTTTATGTGATCTTAGCTGCAGTAACGACCGTAGCATCAGGCCTTTTCTGGAGACTGCTGGTCTCCTCAACAGTAATGCTTGTAGCGGGTTATTTAGGAGAAACCCAAGCAATGAATGTAACTCTTGCTTTTGTCATAGGAATGGCAGGGTGGCTTTACATTATTTACGAAATCTTCGCTGGAGAGGCTAGTAAGGTTAATGCCGCTAGCGGAAATGCTTCTAGCCAAAAAGCATTTAATACATTAAGGCTTATCGTAACTATTGGTTGGGCAATCTATCCCATAGGTTATGCCATCGGTTACCTAGGAAGTGGGGCCGATGCTGGAACAATGAATTTGGTATATAACCTAGCGGACTTTGTTAACAAGATTGCCTTTGGTATGGCCATTTACGCTGCTGCTGTGACTGATAGTAAGAATTAAAGATAGCAATTTATTAAAAATGACCATGAAAAAAAGGGAGCGACAGCTCCCTTTTTTTATTCTTTTATATAATTTACACAAAACAGGAGGTTTATCTCACAAAATTTTTTTATCAATTATGAAATTAATCCTTAGGTCCTTGAACTCGGAAAAGGGCCTGGCCCAGGTCAACTTGCCCTTTGATTTTAAAGACTCTTCCCCTTACAAGGACTTGATTTTTGTTATTAAGAGTTGCTTGCCCACCAAAACTCGGTCCTTCGGGAGCAAAGATAACTCCCTCCCCTTGATCCAAAGAGATTTTCTGATTTTCAGACAGAAGGATCCTCATTGAATTGGTCCCCGCAAGGTAAATATGGCGCTTACCGTTATCACCAATCCCCCTAAAAACGACGTGCCCCAAGTCATTTATACTCGGAGAGAAAAACTCAATTTTCTTAACTCCATGGGCCCCCTCTTTTGAAATAATAGTGAAAGTCCCTTCAAACTTTTGCCTTACAAGCGCCCTTTTTCCATCTTTTAAATAAGCAATAAAGGCCATCCATTGTCCATCAGAAGAAGCGGCCATTGAGTTATCAAACCGCTTAAAAAGGGAGGCTGAATCGATGTCAGTATCCTTGTGGAGGACAAGAGGTCCTTTATCAATTCCTTCAAAAGAGTAAAAGCGGAGAGAGTCCGGACGCTTTTCTTCCCACTCTCCTGGCCCACCTTCTCTCACCTTAACTAAGAAGCCTTTTACTCCAACAAGCTTTGGGCCAAAAAGATAGCTTAGACCTTGTTCTTTTCTCTGAGAAAGCTTTTCGATTAAATGGTCTTCTCCTAAGCAATAAATTGATTGGCCATCATTTGACTTATTGCTCCTAAAGAGGATGAATCCTTCATCGTTGATTTGAAAATGAGAACCTCTTTGAATAATGTCCACATAATTTTTTAACGGTCGTGAGAGGGACTTGGTTTTCTTACTATAGACAAAGACATTCTTTGTTCCAGACAGGCCAAACTCACTAAAAACCACGTCACCTTTTTGATTTATAGAGGGATCACTTAGGATCGTATCCTCTGTAGCGGTATAGAGAATCATTCCTTTCTTCTGATCACTTCCCTTGTACCACAAAGCTGAAAGCCACTTTCCTTTTATAAAAGTCATAAAAGAAAAAGCATAATCTCCAGAATCATTTTGGGCAGTGTGAGAGTTCCTCATGGTTGACATGTTTGGAAACTGAAAACCTTTATGTAGGTCTGCTCTTAGAAGGAGGCTTGTTGGGAAATGACCTTCACCTTTTTTTACAAGAGGAAGAGTTGAAGACCCCCAAAAAGGAAAAACCAAAAAAGTGAATCCTAATATAAAAAATATTTTTTTTAAAAAAAGTCTTCTCATAAGCTTACTCCTGTTTTTTAACAAGAGTTTAAACTTTAAGAAAAAAATATAGCAAGAAAAAAAGCAGTGATGATTGATTATTCAATTTTTTCAAGACGTATAATAAAGTTTGTACCTTTATTAAGCTCAGTGATAACCTCGATTGAACCTCCAAGGCTTTTAATATTTTTCTTGACGACGTCCATTCCAATTCCTCTTCCCGATATATCTGTCAATTTTTCTTTTGTGCTTAGTCGAGGTTCAAAGATAAGATTGACTTTGTCTTGGTAACTTAAACTTGCTTTTTCAGCGTTCTTTATAATACCGCGCTCAATGGCTTTATCTAAGACTTTATCAAATTTGATACCGCCACCATCATCAGATATGCTTAATGAAAGCCCCCCTGATTTCTCTTTTGATAGTGTTACCTCGAGTTTTCCAAAAACATCCTTACCTAAACTTTTTCGAATCTCTGGTGCTTCAATACCATGATCAATAGAGTTTCTCACCAAATGTATAATTCCATCCTTTAAAATTGTTAACTTTTCTTTAGGTAGGGAAGCTTGATCACCTTTCATAACGAACTTAACCTTTTTACCTAAACCTTTACCCATTTCTGTTGCCATTGAACCAAGCTTTCTTAAAGAATACTTAACTGGTATGTCTTCAAGATGTTTTAAGAATTTATCCATTTCGTCCCAGTTAGGTATCTCCCCATCATCCCATCTATCTTTTAGATGAGATTTGAGTCCTTCAAAATTCTCCATTAAAACATCTACTGTATTTGGTTTTCTACTCTGTTCACTATCCTCATCCAAATAAACATAACTTCTTAAAACTCTCATAAAATCTAAACTTTGAAGATAAGGAAAAATATTTAAATGTCTTGAATTAATGATTTCCTTTAAAGTCTCTATGCTTTCTCCTTGAATTTGATTGTTGGAAGTTATTAACTCAAAGTTTTCATAGTTAAAAAGGTTTTTTAGACCAAGAAAAAGTTCACCTAAAGACGACTTCGAATCTTGTTTTGGTATTAACCTTTCCAACAATTCTCGTCCTTTAAAGTCTTTGTCATCAGAGGCTTCTAATTTTTCTAAAACAAGGAGAAAATCCTCCATAAGAAAATTTTCTTGATTATTAATTTTTTCAAATATCGTAAAAAGAATGGGACCGTTCTGAGTATCGCTTCTCAAACGGATCTTTTTTATGATCTCACTTCTTTTCAAATGGTCTTTATCTTCATCAAAATAGGAGATAAGCGTATCTCTTAATTGAAAATCTACACTTTTTTCAATATCAATTTGAATGATCCACTTTAAATAAAGCCATATGCTATTAAAAGCCCTCTTTATCTTATTTTTTTCAGAGTCTGAACTCCCTCCAAAAAAATCATACACGGACCTAATAATAGATGGGGAAAAATGAAATCTAAAGTTGGAAGCCCTTGTATTAAAAAGGTAAATTCTATTTATTATGGACTTTTGGTCTTCAGATCTGCCATTAAAATATAAAGAAGCTATTTGAATAAATTCTGAAATTAGCTCCGTCCACTGATCAGAGGCTAATACGAGAGGTTTAAAATCCACTGACTTTAAATAAAGGTTCCTGGCCAAATTTATGACCTCATTATAAGCTGACTCCAATCGTTCATGAGTACTCTCATCTTCTTTATCAATACTTGGGGAAAAGTCGTAAATGACACCTTCCAATTGGTGAATTGATTCACTTAAAGACTTTAAATTTAAGGCCCTACTCAATCCTTTAAGACCGTGTAAAACTCTAACTAAGGATGAAAGAATCTGCTCTCTTATATCTTCATCCAAGTCAACAAGCTTTTTCCATAAATCCTTTATCCCCTCAGGTTCATAACCAGTATTTCTTGATTGGAAATAAATTTGAGCGATCCAATATTCAAAATCGAGCATAAGTTCATGTATTTCATTTTTAAAGCGTATTTCATCTTGAGATTCCACTCCAAAAAGATCTCGTGATACCATAAAATACTCGGAGACCTGCCCCCTAAGATCATAAAGAGATTTTAAGGAGTTCTCTAAAACATCTTTTACCTCCTCTTCTTTTTGAAAAACTTCTAAAACACCTTCTACCTCGTGGGACTTTTTAGAAATAAGAGAAAGGCCAAAAATTCGAGAGTTTCCTTTTAAAGTATGGCAGTTTCTAAAAATTATATCTAAAGACTTTTGACCTGACTCTCCTTCAAGTTGCTCGCTTCTCATTCTTTTTAATTCATCAATAGAGAGTTGGAGAAGCTCGTAACTATCATCAAAAAAGTTCTGAAGGTCCTCTTTTTTATTTCCTGCGAGTTCTTGAATTACACCGGCTTTTTTAGAAACTTCCTCTTTCTGTTCTTTCATTTTTTGTTCAAGGGCCTCCACATCCGAGATGTCTTCTACGACATACATAAGCTTTAAAAGGCTGCCCTCATTATCAAAAATCGGGTTATTACTAATCTTTAAAACTTTATTTTCACCCTTTTCTGTTTTTTTACTTTCTGTATTTACAATGAGCCTCGTGGGTAATTGGTCTTTTAAAAGGTCAAATTGGAGGTCGTCAGCCCCAAAGATAACCGACAAGGCCATCTCAAGACCACCAAAGGACTCTTTTCTTCGGTCCATCCCCTTATAAAGAACATCATAAATAGACTTACCTATAATTTTTTGACCAAAAAGAGTTTCAGAATAAAAAGAGACAGGTGCAATTACCTCCTTCTCACGACCGATACAGAAAACAGATTGCCTCATATTGTCCATGAGGCCTGCGACTTCTTTTTCAGACTTTTCAGCTCTTTCTCTTGCTTCATGAGCTTGCTTGGTCTGCTTTTTAACTTCTTTTTGCAGATCTTTAGAAAGCCTCTCTGCTGTTTCATAAGCATTTGAAAACTTTACCGAGAGGATATAACTTTGGGATAAAATCCAAAAAAGAAAACCAAATTGGGTTAATTTAATTTCGAGATTAATTACGTTAAAAATGATTAAGACATCCATTAATACAGTAAAAAACCAAATCCCCATTGAAATTAAGCAATAACCAGCAAACTTATCTTTTTTAAAGTGGAGTATCACAAAACGTATGATTCCAAATAAAATCGTTCCTAAGGCATTTATTTGCATGGGAATAAGAAAAGGCATTTTAGTAAAAACAGAAGCGGGAAAAACGACAACAATCAAAGAGAGAAGAATTGAAAAGACAAAAGAAATTTTAAAAAACTTTTGAAAACTCCCCGTAAAAATTTCTTTTAAAAAACCTGCAAAAAGAAAAGGAGTCAATGAAAGACCCAAAAACTCCAACTTAACTGATATTTGGTGGGCCCAATAAGAAGGTGCCATAAAAAAGTATTGGTGGTCATTTATAATCGTATGCCTAAAAAACATAAAAAGGCAGATCAAGGAAAAATAAAGAGCGGCCTTATCCCCTCTTCTTTTCAAGAAAAGTCCAAAATGGTAGAGCACCATAATGAGAAGCATTCCTGAAGAGAACATTTTAAAATAATCCATCTTAATATTGGATTTAGAGTAAAACCTTGGAGCTATCGCCACCCCACCATCTCTATATCCGAAGTTCGAGGCGTGAATCAAAAGAGTGAAATCACCTTTTTCTAAAACGACTTTTTGCTTCTTCGTTGACAAAAGCTGTGGTAATTCTTTGTCCACTTTATTACCAGGAATTCCAGCTTCAAAAATAACGTCCGCTCGCCCCCCTTGAATAAGAAAAACTTTAGATGTTTGCTTAACCCGCCCTGGATAAAAATAAAGGGCCATTTTTTGAGGGACACCTTTTACACGAAGAAGATAGCTGCCAAAACCTTTTGGTGCCATCAATTCATTTCCAAACTCACTCTTTTTCCAGGAACTTGGCACTTTTAAAAAGCCGTCTTCTTTGGGAATTGCACCTGAAAGAACAGACTTTGGGTCCAAAAACTTATTCCAGTAAAATGACCATTCTCCCTTTAAGTCAATTGTTTTTAATCCATCATTCTTTCTTTTTGATAAGTCGAGGATGCCTCTTTCAAACTCTTTCTCTTTTTTAGAAAAATCATTAGCGAAGCCAGAACCATGAAAAAAGAAACAAAGTATTAAGGCACATAAAAAAGCGGCCTTCTTTTTTACAAAAAAAATTTGAAAAAAAAGCAAAGAAGCCTTCACTCAAAAACCCTCAAAGTTTTGTGATATTAATGGCTTCTATTCTTTTCGGTGCTGATTTTTAAAGTTTAAGTTCTTTCCCAACGAGGTTTTTTAATATTTTTCCCAAGTCAGTATTAGATACCAAACTTCCAAGCTTGGTTTTTCCGATGAGAGAATTTGAAGTATCTAAGAATAGGAGAGGGACAGGTGTGTTTGTATGTGTGCCAGTCCCCCAAACGGTGTTTTGCTTTTCTGAAAGCATAAGACCTAAATTATTCGCATGGGCATCACCTGGGTAAACGTAGAAGCTCTTTAGTGGACCCTCAACTTTTGGTATTCTTTTTTTGCTTAGGTATTTATGGTTTTTAACCCAGAAGTTATTATCTTCAACTTCCATAATTTTTCGGGCCTCTTCCATGGTTATTTTAAAAGAGGTATTTTTCTCAACAAGCCATATTAAGTGATCCAACCCTTTTTTAGAGTCTTTAAATTCTTTTATAATTTCAACCAAAGTCTTTTTCTGATGGTAAATTCTATCGAGGAGAGAAAAGGGACCAAAATTAAAATTTGGCTTAAAAGGGCTATTCTTATATTCCTCCTCTTGAAGTTTTCTAGAGCCTACCACATTACTTTTTGAATAACTAAAGCCAAAGGAACCTGTTTCATGATCTGCCGTAACAATAACAACAGTATCCTTTCTTCCTTTTACCCACTCCAAGACAGCAGCGATGGCCTCATCAAATTTAACCATTTCATTTAACATTGTGCCCGCATCGTTTTGATGACCGGCCCAATCAATTTGACCAGCTTCAACCATAAGAAAAAAACCTTTAGGATTTCGCTCTAAAACATTCAAGGCCTTTTTAGTCATGTCTTTTAAAGTTGGAAAAATTCTTTGAGGGTTATTTTTTTTAATTCTATGAGAAAGGCCATTTTCCATTCCTGAATAGGAAAAAAGACCTAACAGTTTATTGCTTTTAACCTCAGACTTTTCCAGTTGGTCTCTATCAAAAACCAGTTCGTGCCCACCTTTTTGGGCCTTTAGCAAGAGGTTCACTTCATCTTTACGCTTTGATTTGAGTTTAAAATGTTCACTATTAGGTCCAATTAAATCCTTTAATGATTTTGTAACCTCATTGTCTTTTCCTACGCTTTTTGGAATCCAATGCCTTAAACCACCTCCCAATAAAACGTCGACATTTCTAGAGTTTACAATTTGCTTGGCAATTTCATTTTCAAGACTTCGATGAGGAACGTGAGAAGCAAATGCAGCAGGAGTTGCATGAGTTAACCTTGTATCAGTAACAAGACCGGTTGACTTTCCACTATTTTTAGCTTGTTCTAAAACAGTTTCAACTGGCCTCCACTTTGTATCAAGGCCCACAACTTCGTTAAGAGTTGGAACACCCGTTGCAATCTGAGATGCAGCACTTGCAGAATCGATAACAATAGCACCAGAAGGGTTATGTGTCATAAGCCCCATCCTTCCATAGGGGTGGCCTGCTATTTTTTCAAAAGAAGTTTTTCTCCCCTTGTAAAAAGACCCAGGAGCCTTTTGAGCATAAGCTAACAGAAGTCCTAGTTGTTGAGGGCCCATTCCATCACCAATGAAAAGGATAACGTTTTTGGGCTTCGTCGCATTTTCATTTTGGACCAAAGGTTTGCTTAGGCGACCTGTCTGACAGCTAAAAAGTAAGGAAGTTAGTAAGACAATACGAAAACAAAAAAACTCCAAGAGTGACTTAATATGATGCCTACTCACCTTTTTATCCTTTGTAAAAACCAACTTGAACCAGTTTTTGGGTCAAACTAGGTTTAAAAGTTCTTTAGCGCAAGTAAAAAAGAGAATAGCAGTGCAGCAAGAGGGCACAAAAGCAGAAAAAAAAGAGAAAGGTTTTCTGAATTAAAAAAAGTCATAGGTTGATATTTAACAGAAAAAACAACAATGGGTCTAGGGTAATTTTTATCGTAAAACTATGGGCTCAATCACACCACAACGCAAAATAACTTTAAAGAAAAATAATTATTTCAAAATAGGCAATTCAATTTTGAAAATTGTTCCTTTACCTAAAGTCGACTCTACTTTTATAAGGCCATCAATTTTTAAAGCTTCCTTTTTAACAACATCCATTCCCACGCCCCGACCACTTACTTCAGAAACTTCGTCCCTTGTAGAAAAGCCCGGTTCAAAAATGCATTGTATGATCTCAGAATCATCTCCCTTAACCATTGGATGTTCTTTAAAGTCAGGTAGATTTAAAGCTTTTTCCCTTATCTTTTTAGGGTCAATGCCACCACCATCATCTTCTATATAAATTGAAAAACGAGAAATTCCCTCCTCCTTAAATGATATTTTAATGGAAGCTTCAATGTCCTTTCCCTTATCTTCTCTCTCTTCCCTCGATTCAATTCCGTGATCAACGGCATTTCTAAAGACATGGAGAAGGCCAGAAAAAAAGCTTTTGTATTTTTCTGGATTAATATGAATATTTGTTTCTTCAATTGAAATATTAACAACCTTATCCTGGGTTTGGGCCAATTCTTTTGTTGGTTCTACAAATTTCCTAAAAGAATCCGCTACATTTTTTAAGATCAAGTTTTTTGAAATGCTACTGTAAAAACTTAAAAGCTCATTTTTAGCTTTTTGTAAATCTTCCGCCCCTTCACTTGAGTTAATAGCATTATTAGCAACCTCAACAAGCTTCCTGTTTTCTTTTAAAAACTTTTTAAATTGAAAATCAATATCATTGATTGAACCGGAAACGACCCTTGCCATTGTCTCATCCCAAGCGCCACTTTTTTTGTAATTATCTAAATTGGTCTCAAGGTTATGGATTCCCTTAACAACATCATTAATCTTAAAAGAGGCAAAACGGGCCTTTAAAGTATGAACCGCCCGGAATAATGATTCTGGGCCTTTTAAAAAGGCTTCTCTTGAAAGCTCTTCAAAGGTTTCCTGAGACTCAGTCATTAAATCCAAAAACTCCAGAGGTCTTTCCAAAAGGTTATTAATCATAATGACTTTATCTCGTTCTAACTCAGACCTTTCTTCTACCTCTTTTTGGGCAGTAATATCTGTAGCGATACAAACGACCCGCTCAATTTTTTTGTTAGACCCCTCTTCATAAATTGGTCTAAAGTGAAGAGAAATGGCCTTTCCTTCTATTTTACTAAATTCCTTTGGGGCCAGCCCAAGAAGATCTTTAAAAGGAATCATTCCTCTAAATAGATGGGATAGCCATGAGTCGAAAGACTCTTTTGCCTTTCCTTCTAATCTAAAAATTTCATCCATTTTTTTATCTTTAGGATCTATTTGGAAAATATCTTTTGTGATTTTTGTAGACTCACCCTTAACAAGTCCATTTCTATCAAAAACTAAAAACCCCTGCTCAAGATTAAAAAGAAGAGTCTTAAAATCTTTATACTGACTTTCAATTTGATCTGTTTTCTTTAAAACTTCCTTTTCTAAATCTTTACCAAGTTTTTCAGCTGTTTTATAGGCTTTTGCAGAACTTTTTGCGATGATATAGCTTTGAATAAAAATAGTGAGTACTAATCCATAAGGTAATAAATAAGAAAGTCCAAAAAGCTTTGGAACAATATAAGAAATGGCCATCATATCATAAATCGTGGCACACAACATAACACTCAAGGCCCCTAAATAAGAAAAAGCATTCTCAATCCCCCTTAAACCGGCCAAAATTAATTTAACAATGAGAAAGGTTCCAAAACCAAAAACAAAAACTTGCGCCATCCGAAGAGTCTTACCAATAGATACTGGGTCAGAAAAAAGAATATAGACAATCATCCCTATATTTAGAATATAAAACGATAGACGGTAGGGTCTTCCAAATTGGTTCGGAAAACTT